>Ga0307375_10000654_pt1 | contig 41635 bp, 47 predicted proteins | sample TR1MG_FD_202531 | JGI IMG/M metagenome (GOLD analysis project Ga0307375, IMG submission 202531) | Soil microbial communities from Risofladan, Vaasa, Finland - TR-1 | ecosystem: Environmental > Terrestrial > Soil > Coastal area > Acid sulfate soil | place: Finland: Risofladan, Vaasa | collected...
GGATCTCTGTTGTACCGAGCCCTTCATCGAGAAAGCGGCACACATCGGAAAGTGCGGTCATGGCTTGGACGAGTGGGTCGAGTCGTCGACGGAGAACGCTCCCTGCTTCATGAGCGCGCGGAGGGAATCAACACGGGCGAGGACTGGGGCGGGAATCCGCGACGCGAGCGCGGGGTTCAGCACCAGCGACACGACATCGTCCTTGACGCCGAGCAAGATGACGTGTCCGTGAAAGTCGCCGTTCTTCACCTCGCGGGCGACCGCGAGAAATGCGTGAGGGAGGTTGATGACCACACTGCCCAGCGTGACGTCAGGGGCCACGGAGTTCTGGTTGGAATTGGAGCCGAAGATGTAGACGTTCGAACGCTGTTTCACGGCTTGGAATACGCCGAGGCCGGCGGCGTCCGCGTTCTGGAAGATGATATCCACTCCGCGGGCGATCTGGGCCAGGGCCTGTTCGCGCCCCGCGCTCACATCATCCCAGTTGCCGATGTACGACGAGATCACCTTGACGCGAGGGTTGGTGCGCAGCGCGCCGCGGGCGAACGCGTCGAAGCTCTGTCGTACGGGAGGGAGCTCGGTTCCACCGATCACGCCGACGACGTTAGTGTGCGTCATCGCGCCGGCCAGCATGCCGGCGAGGTACGACGGGTTGGCGAAGTCGAACTGCATGCCGGCAAGATTGGGCCCTTCGGTGTTCCCGGATGTGGTAACGAAGACGGTCTTCGGATAGTCGGGCGCGACGCGCCGCGCGGCATCCTGGAACTCAAACCCATGGCCGAAGACGAGGTTGTAGCCCTGTGCTCCGTATTGGCGGAAGTTGTCTTCGAACTCAGCGGGAGTCTTCGTCTCAATGTTGCTGATCTGGGCGCCGAGCGAGTCGCGGATGTGGAGCAGTCCCTGGTATGCGCCGGCATTCCACGACTGGTCGGAGACGGGTCCGGGGGTAAGGAGGGCGACGCGGAAGGGGCGATCGGCCGTATTGGTGGTGCTGGACTGAGCGCGTCCGCAGGCCATAAGCGCGGCCAGTAGAACGATGTGGAAAGGTGTGATAAACCTTCGTTTATTACACTTTGACACTAGCGTAACTCCTTATTCAGCAGCACAATAGGATTGTTGACAAAATTGTTAATATCTGCCACAAAAACGCCTGTATCGCGCTCAGTCGCCTACCGATTGCGCCCCGAGGATTAGCTCGAGTATTCGATCAAGGTCGTCAGCTGAGTAGAACGCAATCTGGATGGTACCCTTGCCGTCGGCGCCGGCCTGCACACGTAGATCGGTCTGGAAGTGGCGGCGCAGGCGATCCTGGATCTGTCGCAGGACCGGGGAGGTGGACGCCCCGCTCTGGTCTTCGGTGGTCTTGGACCTCGTGGTGGACGTCCCGTTCCGCGATGTCTTTGCAGGGGACGCCAGGTCTCGCACACGGCGCTCCGTTTCCCGCACGCTCAACTGCTGCGCCACGATTTCGGCGGCCAGCCGGCTGGATGCCCTGGGGTCGTTCACGCCGAGCAGTGCACGGGCGTGACCCATCGTAAGGGCGCCATGCTCCAGGAACTGCTGTACCTGTGCCGGGAGCGAGAGCAGGCGGAGGAGGTTTGTGACCGTCGAGCGGTCCTTGCCGACTGCCTCGGCAATTTGCTGGTGCGTGAGGGCGAATTCTTCGTGCAGACGATGGTAGCCGCGTGCTTCGTCTACCACGTTGAGGTCGGCGCGCTGGAGATTTTCGATGAGCGCCAGGGTGAGCATGGTTTGCTCGTCGGCGTCCCGCACGAGTGCAGGAATTTCTCGCCAGCCGAGTTGGGTGGCCGCGCGAAAGCGGCGCTCTCCCGAGATCAACTCAAAGGAATCTCCGGCGGGTCTGACGACAACGGGCTGCAGGAGGCCGGACGCCTGGAGTGACGCGCGAAGCTCCGCGAGCTCAGCTTCCGGAAACTCACGTCTGGGCTGGAAGGGGTTGGGCCGGATTCTGGAGAGCGAAATTCGCTGCAGCTCGTTCTGATTGGCGCTCGATGGCACGGCTATGGCCGGCGCCGGCGCCGACGCTGAGCCGAGGAGGGCCTCGAGGCCTCGGCCGAGTCTCCGGGGTTTTTCGGGAGTCATGATCGGTTCGCCAGGGGGAGAGGACTACGGAGCGTCTGGCGGAACGTCCGCCTTTAGTCGCTGCAAGAGTTCGGTGGCGACGTTGAGGTATGCCTGAGCCCCAGCCGACGCCACGTCGTACAGGATGATGGGCTTTCCGAAGCTCGGGGCCTCTGCTAAACGTATGTTTCTCGGAACGATCGTATTGAACACCGTTTCGCCAAAGTACTCTCTGGCGTCTGCTGCCACCTGGCGCGACAGGTTGAGTCTTGCGTCGTACATGGTCAAGAGCACGCCGTCTATGACGAGCGCCTCATTCAAGCTGCGCTGGACGAGATGAAAGGTGTTCAGCAGCTGGGAGATTCCCTCGAGCGCGTAATACTCGCACTGCAGAGGAATGAGCAGCGAGTCCGCGGCCACCAGCATATTCAGCGTGATCAGACCGAGTGACGGCGGGCAATCAATCAGAATGAAATCGTACGCGTCGCGAACCGTATGAAGGGCGGTGCGCATCACGCGCTCCCGGCCCTGCTTGCCGGCCAACTCCACCTCAGCCGCTGCGAGATCTGGGGTTGCCGGGAGAACGTCGAGGCGGTCGAAGAGAACTCCGCGAACGATGGCGTCAGCTACCGGAGAATCTCCGAGGAGCACGTCGTAGGTCGAGGCCGAAAGGTCCTTGCCCGAGAGCCCGATGCCGCTCGTGGCATTTCCCTGCGGATCGCCGTCTACGAGGAGGGTTTTCTGCTCGGCGGCGGCAAGACTGGCCGCGAGGTTTACGGCGGTTGTTGTCTTTCCAACCCCACCCTTCTGGTTGGCGACGGCGATGATTCTGGTCACGAGGCTCGTGGTAAAGAGGTGGAGCGCAATATAAAGGGCGCCGGCCGGATTAGGCCAAGCGCCCTCAATATGAGCAACTGCCGACGATGTTCCACGTGGAACATCGTTCCGGAAACGGTTACGGATTTGGCACGAACATCCATCTGCCTGTGACTGAAGCAGTTATGGATTCCGGTCCTGCCATGATGGGGGTTTCTGGTGAGGCGGCCATTGACATCGACCGAACGGCGCTAGGCATCGGAGGGCTCCAACCCGCGTCATTGTTGGCCATCTCGATGAGGGGCCCCAGTCGTCCACCGCCGGCGCGAGCCATCGTCTCAGCTTCGGCCCGTGCATTTACCACGGCGGCCGCGAGCGCTTGCAGGTATAGCTGGTTGGCGCGCGAGGCCAAGAAGTTGATTGACGAAACCTGGTTGGAGCCAGCGTTCAGGGAGGCATCGATGACTTTTCCAACCCTCGAGATATCCGTGAGCTCCACGCGTAGGCTGTTCGTGACCAGGTAGCTCACGACGTGCGGGGCCTGTCCCTCCTTATCGTACCGAGTTTCCGGCGTCATGGTGTAGTTCTGCGTGGCGATCTGGGAGTCTGGAATCGCCAGCGCGCGTAACGCAGCGATCACCGCGGTTTGCTTGCGAGCGTTCTCGCTGGCGGCATCCGTGGCTGACGCAGCACGCGATTGAACACTGAGGGTGATGCTCGCGCGATCGGGTGTGACCCTCACTTCCCCCCGTGCGGATGTCGAAATAATTGGACCGCTGGCCGCTGGTGCGGCGTTCTGCGCGCGCACGCCTGCAGGGAGTGCGAGTACCGACGCCGACCACACGGCGACGACGAAGCGATTGTGCATCGAACCTCCTGACGTCGAGAGGAACCTGGCGGCCGACACACATCGCGGCGCCGACTCCTGTTAAGTACCACAGTGATACCATATTACTTTTTTAATCACCTATTGCTACTAATAAGCGGACCCTCCAACCTGCCGGCAGGCATCAATCCGCCGTCGGCCCCTGACGCCGGTGGCGCGCCGCCTCGATGACGAGGTTTTGCAAGTCGGTGGGGCTCATGCCGGGAATCCGCGACGCCTGCGCGAGCGTGACCGGCCGGAGCGCCGCCAGCTTCTGGCGCGCCTCGATGGAAAGCGACCGCATGGCTTGATACGGCAGATCATCGTCGAGCACGAGATCGGCCATGCGCCGCAACTGCTGCGCCTGAGCACGCTCCCGGTTGAAATAGCCGGCGTACTTGAGTTCGAGTTCCACGGCGGTCAGCACCTCGCGATTCCACGGAACGCCGACACCGGCGGCGCGCAAGAGATCCTCAAGCGCGACGCCCTGGCGCTTGGCGATCTCCGCGATGCGTTGCGCATGCGGAAGGTCGACGCTGCCGGCTGCCGCGAGAATGGCCGACGCCTGTTCAGGGCTGATGCTCGTATTCCGCGCCACGCGCAGCGCGTCATCCTCTGACGAGAGTCGTGCGGCAAGCAGCGCGGCCTCGGGCGCGCGGAACATGCCAAGGTCACGCGCGACCGGGCCCAGACGACGGATAGCATTGTCTTGCCGCACCGTGAGCCGGAACTCGGACCGCGAGGTGAAGAGACGGTACGGCTCGTCCACGCCTCGCGTGACGAGGTCGTCGATCAGCACGCCGACATATGACGTATCGCGACCGAGTGTGACGGAGGGGCGCCCCTGTGCGGCGAGGCCAGCGTTGAGACCGGCAACCAATCCCTGCGCCGCCGCTTCTTCGTACCCCGTGGTGCCATTGATCTGTCCGGCCAGATAGAGGCCGGGCACGGTACGTACGCGGAGTGTTGGGTCGAGCTGCGTGGGAATACAGTAATCGTACTCAATGGCATAGCCAGGACGCGTCATGCGCGCATGCGCGAGTCCCGGAATGCTGTGCAGCAGGGACAGCTGGACGTCGGCGGGGAGTGACGTGGACAGTCCGTTCACGTACAGCTCGGCCGTATCAAGCCCTTCGGGTTCGAGGAAGATCTGGTGGCGATGCGCGTCGGGAAAGCGGACGATCTTGTCTTCCACCGATGGGCAGTAGCGCGGGCCCTTGCTGCCGATGGCCCCTCCATACATGGCCGACTTCTGGAGGTTGTCCTGAATGATGGTGTGGGTTTCGGATCCCGTGTACGTGATCCAGCACGGCAGCTGTTCCGGGTGGCGCGTGCCGTGCGCGCTTCGCCGCGGTGTGGGCCAGAAGTGAGACCACGAGAAGTCGAAGGACTCGATCTCGGTATCCTGCCGGGCGAGAGACGAGAAGTCCACCGTCCGGCCATCGATGCGCGGCGGCGTTCCGGTCTTGAACCGGCCAACGGACAGGCCGAGCTGCTCGATCTGTTCGGCCAGTGAAATGGTGGCCCGCTCCCCGGCCCGGCCCGCGGAAAACCGCGTGGTCGTACCGATGTGGATGCGGCCCCGCAGGAACGTGCCCGTGGTGATGACCACGGCTCTGGCGCCGAACCGCCGGCCCTCCAGCGTCTCGACGCCGCGCACCGTCGGCCCGTGTTCGTCAAGAATCAATCGGCCCACCGTCGCCTGGAGAATCGACAGACGATCGTGTTCCTCGAGCAGCGAGCGGACGGCGCGCCGGTACAACCCACGGTCGCACTGCGCGCGCGGCGCCCAGACTGCGGGGCCCTTGCTGCGATTGAGCATGCGAAATTGCAGGCTCGCGAGGTCGGTGGCGCGCGCCATGACGCCGCCCATGGCGTCGACTTCCCGCACGACGGTGCCCTTGGCCACGCCCCCGATGGCGGGGTTGCATGACATCTGACCGATGGTCTCGATGGCCGTGGTGATGAGGCCAACGCGCGCACCGGATCGCGCGGCAGCCACCGCCGCTTCGGCGCCCGCATGGCCGGCGCCGATCACCACCACGTCAAAGTCCGCTTCGAAACCAGTCATAGGACCAAGAGAGTCATCGCCGTGCAAGACGCGCGTGCCGCATTAGCTTCTGGAGACTGTTCAATCTATGGAGATCGCATGGCGCTACACATCGCCGGTCAGGCGCCCAGCCTCTGCATCCGCCGAGAGGCGTATGAGCGCAGCGGGCTGACGCGGACCGCAATTGACGACCGCCTGGGGCTCACCCCTGACGAATTCCGGGTGGAAGGGGACCTCGTGGTCATCGGTCCCATCCACGGCGTGGCGCTGGATGACCTGTTCAATGAGCTGGACACGATCGGATTGCGCTACTATGACGACTATTTCGAACTCAGCGGCAACTGGCCTGACTGGCTGCAGATGTTGGTTACGAGCCCGTAGCTCGGGAGGGCTGCCCAGGGGAGGCGGATGGGGAGGTGGAAGCGTGGGGGGGGTCTCCGGGTCGCAACAGGCCTTCCCATCCACAGCTGTAACACCAACTGGTGCGGAACCAGGGCAGCAACCGATTCCAGGCGGCCGACTGGACGCGCAGGGTGGGCTCGCCGCAGTTGGGACAGCCGCCATCGTGCGGCAACAGGAACAGAAATATCCATGTGGCCGCGATTGCCCGCAGGATGAAGAATCCGACGAAGACCACGCCGAACCACATCGCCTCCGACACCATGCTGACCTCTCGCGTCTCAACCGTCGGGCTACAGCCGCTCTTCCACCGCTGACCACAACTCAACTGTCGCCAGATCGTCGTCGATTTGCTCGATCACGACCTCGGTATTCACCGCCACCGGTGCACGGTTCACGGTTTGCGCCCGTAGTTCGTATCGGCGGCCGTCGATCTCGAACACCACGCGTCCCGGTCGATCGGCCAGGATCGGCTGCGCCACGCGGGCGATGTGGCCCTGGAAACGGTACCGGGGATCGTCCTCGGGATCGTCGGATGGCATGGCGAAGGCCTTCATGACGGCCCACGCAGCAAGGAGCGATGCCACGAGACCCACGCCACCAATGATGGCCACGCGCATGGATCCGGAAATGCGGGGCGAACGTTCGGTGAGGTACCCGGTGATACCGGCCGCCGTGCAGAAGGTGCCGACGACAGGCAACAACAGGCGTGGCGTGTGTTGCGAACGCTCACCGCTCGATGTACGGGGGTGCGGAACGCCGGCGATCATCATGTAGACGAGCAGCAGCAATCCGGCGACGATGGCCAGGTACCAGAGGATCTGCATGCCTGGGGAGACTCCATGAATACGACGGCGCAACCAGCGCCGTCGGTGCCTGCAATCATCGTAACGTCAGCAGTACCGCGACTCCATACCACTGCGAGAATCGGGAAAACACATGACCATCGGCGCTCTGCCCACCCATGGCCGGCCGCCGATTACCCGCCACTGGGGTCGAGGTTGGTCGAGAAGAACGACATCAACTGGTCTTCGGAAAAGTACCGAGGCCGTCCGGGAATCGGACCCGAAACGAAGCCGACGTGTCCTCCGCGCGGAGAGAACATGGGCCGCAACGCAGGGTTAGCGTGGGCGATCGCCGCCACGCGGTCAAGCACGTCGGGCGGGAGGAACGGGTCGTCGTATGCGCTGATGAGCAGTGTGGGGAGTTGAATGCGCGAGAGAAAATGGAGCGAGCTCGAGCGGGAGTAGTAGTCGTGAGCGCTTGCGAAGCCGTGTACCGGCGCGGTGACGGCGTCGTCGAAGTCCACGATCGTCGTGGCCGCAGCAAGCGCGGCGGCGTCGAAGAGCTTCGGGAATCGGGCGAGCTTGGCCGACGCCTTGGCCTTCAGGGTGCGAAGGAAGTGGCGCTCGTAGACTTTCGAGAAGCCCTGGTTGATGTACCGCGCGCCCCGTTCGAGATCGTACGGCACCGAAACAGCCGCCGCGGCGCGGATCCCCGGTGCAATCCCCGCGCCTTGCTCGCCGAGCCACTTGAGCAGCACGTTGCCGCCCAGGGAGTATCCGGCGAGAGAGATTGGGGCCTCCGGGTACTCGGCGACGATGCGGCGGATGACGAACGCGAGGTCGCCGGTTTCGCCGGAGTGGTAGAATCGTGGCGCGCGATTGGGTTCCTCGCCGCAGCCGCGAAAGAGCAGAAAGTCGACTGACCACCCTGCGGCCACGGCGCGCTGGAAGATTCCACGGGCATAGTGGGAGCGCAGGGTCCCCTCGAGACCATGCAGCACGACCAGGTGGGGAGCGGAAGCGGCGGCCGAAACACGAGGGGGAACGCGGAAGAGATCAACGAAGTCGCCGTCCGGGGTGTCCCACCGCTCCATGTGTCCGGTCGGTGGAAGCGGGGTGGTGCGGGCGAGCTTGCCCCAGAGTGTCTGCGCGTGCGCCCCGCGAATCCACCAGGCCGGAACGAAGGGAGTCGTCTGGTTACTGTTTACCATTCGGCCGTACGGCACGACAGCACAGGGCGATCACCGGTCACCGGAGAATGCGTGGTGGAAGTGCAGATCTTTGGGGTCAAGAAGAGTTCGGATACGCGGAAGGCGCTACGGTTCTTTTCCGAGCGCCGGATCAAGACCCACTTCGTAGACCTGAACGAGCGTGCCGCCTCGTTTGGGGAGCTCAGCCGGTTTGCGCAGAAGTTCGGGGTTGTGAAGCTGATCGATGAAGACAGCCGGCGGTATGCAGAGCTGGGCTTGCGCCAGGCGCGGAAATCCGACGAACGCTGGCTTGAGCTTCTCCTTGAAGAGCCGCTGGTGCTGAGAATGCCCCTGGCTCGATGTGGGAAGTTCATTTCGATCGGTCTCGCGGAAGATGACTGGAAGAACTGGATCACATCGCCGCAGAAATAGGTATTGTTTGACGCCATTTATGCGCCATTATTAAGCCACTATAGCGGCACCTTAGCGCACAAGCCAAGAATTGACCAGGCGGATGTCACCAAACCAGCATCTGGTTGGCTGCCAACGTCAGAATTCGCCAATGAAGCCGATTTCAGGGGTCAATCGCACGCCAAATTTCTGCTCGACGGCGTCCTGGGCAATGGAAATCAGCTCACGGACGTCTTTGGCTGTGGCAGCGCCGAGGTTCACGATGATGTTGGCATGCAGGTGCGAAATCTGAGCACCGCCGTGGCGGTAGCCCTTGAGGCCAACCTGATCGACGAGGCGGCCAGCACCCTGCCCTTCAAGCTTCTGAAAGATGGACCCCGCACTCGGATACCACTCGAGCCACGGGTGGCGGGCCCCTCTCCAGCTGAGGTTCTCCTGCATGATGCGCTGCATGACATCTACATCTTCCCGGGTCAGCTGGAAGGTGGCGGAAAGCGCGATCTCCCGGCCGTCGTGCAGCCGGCTGGTATCATAGTCGAATCGCATGTCGTCGATGCCGACGGTACTCCGGGATCCGTCGGAGCACAGGACCTCGGCGGACTGGAACAGTTCGGCGATGAACACCGTGCGCTCGCGGGCGGGCGCGGGCGACAGGAAGTGCAGGTTCTGCCAGAGTGCGCCGCCCGTGGTGCTGGGGATCCCCACGAAGTGCTCGAGGCCACTCCAGCCCTGTTGGACCGTCTGTTGAATGAGCGTCGCAATCGTCGTCCCGGATTCCGACCAGAGGAGGCCGGTCTCGGAGAGAGTCCAGTGATTGGCGAGATTACGGATGACCAATCCGCGGAAGCCGAGATCGCCTATCAGGATGTTCGCGCCGAGCCCGAGCAAGAACACCGGAACTTCGAGTGCGCGCGCCGCTACAATCGCAGAGGCCAATTCGTCGGAACTGGTCGCCTCGAAGAACAGGTCGGCCGGTCCGCCGATCTTGAACGTCGTGAACGGGGCCAGGGCGACATTTCGCCTGGCGCGGCCATCGCCGAGCTGGGAGGCCAGTTGATTGACCGCTGCAGACGTGGGAGTCATGGTGAAGAGAAAAGAAACCATAGTTGAGCACGGTACGCTACGGCCGGCGCGCGTGGCGCTGGCCGGGCTGGCGATGTTGGTGGTTGCTGCCGGCACTGCCTTCGGGCAACGGGCGGAGCTCGAGCGGAGCATTCGCCGCACGATCCTTCCCAATGGACTCGAGGTCATCGTCGTGGAGAATCACGGGGTGCCGCTGGCCACCGTGGAGATCGACGTGCGGAACGGGTCGTTCACGCAGGACTCGGGCTATGAGGGGCTGTCGCACCTCTACGAGCACATGTTCTTTCGGGCGGACTCGGCGTATCCCGAGCCGGATGCCTTCGAGGCACGGGCGTCGGATCTGGGGGCGGTGTTCAACGGCTCGACCCAGGAAGAGCGGGTGAACTACTACCTGACCCTGCCGTCGGACAGTCTGGACGCGGGGATGCGTCTCCTGGCCGCGGCGGTGATGAAGCCGCTGTTCCGGAAGGATGAGCTGGATCGGGAACGAGCCGTGGTGATCGGCGAATACGACCGGGACCAGTCGGAGCCAGGATTTGGCTTTCAGCGCGCCATGGGCCACGCGCTGTGGGGGACGGCTTGGTCGCGGAAGGATCCGTTGGGACGCCGCGCGTCGATCCTGCAAACGACGCCGGATCAGATGCGGGAGATCCAGCATCGGTATTACGTGCCGAACAACTCCGCGCTGATCATTTCGGGTGATGTGGATCCGGAACACGTCTTCACCGAGGCGCGCGCCGTATTTGGCGAATGGGCGCGCGCGGCCGACCCATTCAAGACGTGGCCCATCCCACCGATCCCGCCGCTGCGTGCGGACACCGGCGTGCTGGATGAAGAACCGATCTCGACCGCGCTGGTCATGCTGCAATGGCAGGGACCGAGTGCGTCTGAGGACCCGAGGGCGACGTACGCGGCGGATGTGTTCTCGGACGTGTTGAACCAACCGAATTCGCGACTGCAGCGAAAGCTGGTGGACAGCGGACTGTTCGAGTCGCTGGGCGTCAACTACTACACGTTGAATCATGTGGGACCGATCACGATCAGCGGCGAGGTTACGCCGGGGCATGTGCGCGAGGCGATCACCGCGTTGGAGAAGGAAATCCAATCGTTCGCGGATTCCGACTACTTCTCGGCGGCGGAACTTGCACCGGTAAAGCGCCAGCGCATTACGGGGACGATGTTTGGATTGGAACGTGCATCCGGGTTCGCGCACCAACTCGGATTCTGGTGGGCCGTGACCGGACTCAATTACTATCTCGGGTATGTGGACGCGATGGCGAAGGAGACGGTGCCCGACCTGCAGCGCTACGCGCGCCGATACATCGTCGGCAAGCCGCATGTGCGCGGAGTGTTGATCGACGAGCGGGCCAACCGGACCGTTCACCTGACGGCTGAAGAGCTGACGCATTGGGGGGAGAAACCGTGATGCGGCTCGCACGTCAGACGTGCCTCGCCCTGGCGATGGTCGTTGCCGGGGCGATCGCGGCGCTGGGCCAGGGGGCGCCCGCTGACACGACCACCACGGATTTCGCCGTGGGGCACGTACATGTGATTCTCCGGCGAAACACGGCGAACGACGTCGTGGCAGCGAACGTGTACCTGCTGGGCGGCGCCCGGCAACTGACGGAGCAGACAGCCGGTATCGAGCTGCTGATGCTCGCGGCCTCGGAAGGCGGCACGCGGAGGTTCTCCCGGGACACCCTGCGCGCCATCACGGCGCGCACCGGTGCGACGATCGTCATTGGCCCAGGCGTGGACTGGACGACGTTTGGGTTGCGCACGCTTCGGCAGGGGTTCGACGCGAGTTGGGCGGTGTTCGCGGACCGGCTCGTGGCGCCCACCCTGGATTCGGCGGAAGTGGAACGATCGCGCCGGCAGATGCTCTCCGATGCGCTTCGCGTGGATGCCGATCCGGACGCGGCCGTGAGCCGCTTGGCGGAAGGACTGTTGTATGCCGGCCACCCGTACCGGCTCCCGCCCCAAGGGTCGCCTGCATCGTTGCGGGCGATCACGGCCTCGGATGTGCGCCGGTATCATGACACGCAGGTGGTGCAGTCGCGGATGCTGGTGGTGGTGGTGGGGAACATCGACCGCGCGCAGCTGGAGCGGGCGATTCGTCCCACACTTGCCACACTTCCACTGGGTTCATATGTCTGGGAGCCGCCACCGCCGCTCACGCCGGCGGCCGAACACGTTGCCATGTTGTCCCGTGCGCTGCCGACTAACTATATCCTTGGCTACTACCCCGGTCCGCGGGCGGGCACACGGGACTACTCCGCGTTGCGGGTAGCCACGGCGGTGCTGAGCGGGCGTCTATTTGCCGAGGTGCGGTCTCGCGAGCATCTGGCGTACGCCGTGGATGCGCCGTTTCTGGAGCGCGCCGTCAGCGCCGGCGGGTTCTACGTGACGACGACCGATCCCGCCGCCGCGCTGAACTCCATGGCCAACGAGGTACGCCGGTTGCAGACGACGCTCGTGGACCCCGACGGGCTTCGCACCCTGGTGGGTCAGTTCATCACCGACTACTTCCTCAAGAACGAGACGAACGCGGATCAGGCATCCTTTCTCGCGCGGGCACAACTATACAACGGTGACTATCACTCGGCGGGTGATTTCGTGGAGCGGCTGCGCAGCGTGACTCCAGACGACGTGCGCCGGGTGGCGCTGACGTACATGCACGACACCCGGTTTGGCTTTGTCGGCGATACCAAGAAGGTTCCGGCGTCGCTGGGTTCGCGATTCTAGGCGTGCGGGCGGGCGCGTTGAGCGAGCACGGCGAGCACGTCCCGGAGTGAGCCCCCGACCGCGCGGAGGGCCACGAGGCTGTGGTACCAGAGGTCGGCGGCTTCGTTGGCGGCGCGATGGGTGTCCTGGTCGGCGCAGGCGAGGACGAACTCCGCCGCCTCCTCGCCGATCTTCTTGAGCCGGAGATTACGGTCGTCGAGCAAGCGGCGGGTGTAGCTCTGGCCGCCGTCGGCGGATTGCGCCCGGCTGGTGATGGTCTGATCGAGCTGGTCGAGCACGCCGGAAGAGAACTCGGGAGCGTTGAAGCAGGAGCGCTGCCCGGTATGGCACGCCGGTCCGTTCGGCGCAACGAGGGCAAGCACCGCGTCGCCGTCACAGTCAGCCGAGAGCGACACGACGCGCTGCGTGTTGCCGCTGGTCGCGCCCTTGTGCCAGAGTCCGCGCGTGCGCGACCGGTAGTGCATCTCGCCCGTGGCCGCTGTGCGTTCGAGGGCCTCGCGGTCGGCGTGCGCCACCATGAGCACGCATCCGGTGTTCGCGTCCTGCGCGACGACGGTCACGAGTCCGCCGCCCTTCTCGAAGTTCAGCCGATCGAGGTCCAGCATCTAGTGATTCTCCAGGGCGAGGTAATCGGTGGGGCAGTCGAGTGAAACGCGAAGCTCAACGGCGAGTGCGTGGTTGGTGGCAATCGCGCTGCCGCCGTGGATGGTCCGTTGGCCCGCCCAGTCGGTGAACACGCCGCCGGCTTCGGTGATGATGGGTAGAAATGGCGCGGCGTCCCACGCGGAAAGCACCGGATCTACCATCGCCTCGGCGCGGCCGGTGGCGACGAGCAGATAGCCGAAGCAATCGCCCCAACTGCGTTCCACGGCCGCGCGGGCGGCGAGTGCGCGCCAGCGTTCGCCGCGCGCCTCGTGTTCCAGAAACCGGTCGTCGGTGGTGAGCAGCGTCGCGACAGACATATCCGCCACCGGCGACACGTGACAGCGCGCCCCATTCCACCAGCACCCCTGGCCCGGCGCCGCGGCGACGGTTTCGTCCAGCGCCGGGTAGCAGGCGGCACCGGCGAGCACGTTCGGGCCTTCACACACGGCCACGAGCGAACCCCACAGCGGCACGCCGCGAATGAACGACTTGGTGCCGTCGATGGGATCGATGATCCACCGGCGGGCAGCCCCAGGGTGTGTCTCGCCGAACTCTTCGCCGAGTATACCATCGACGGGGAATCGCTGGTTGATCCACGCGCGCGCCGCCTGCTCCGCGTTGCGGTCGGCGATCGTGACGGGTGATCCGTCGGCTTTGGTGTCCGTCTGGAGCGCGGTTCGGAAGTAGGCGAGCGCCGTGGAGCCCATGAGCGCCGCGAGTTCGGTGACGGCCCCGAGCAGTCCGGAAGTCTCGGGTGCCATCACGCGGCCCTCACGGGAAGTCCGGCGTCCGTCATTCCCGATTTGAGGTCGGCCACCGTGCATTTGCCATCATGTACGATGCCGGCCACGAGGGCGGCGTCCGCGTGGCCGTCCCGCAACACATCCACTACGTGTTGTACGCCGCCGGCTCCGCCGGACGCCACGACTGGCACGTGTACGCGATCGGCGACGCTCCGGGTGAGTTCGACATCGTAGCCCTGGCCCGATCCGTCGCGATCGATGCTGGTGAGCAGAATCTCACCGGCGCCGCGGGCGGCGCAGGTCTGGGCCCACTCCAACGCATCGAGCGGCGTTGGCCGCGAGCCCCCGTGCGTATGCACGCGCCAACCGGCATCATCGCGCTTGGCATCGATGCTCGCCACGACGCATTGCGCGCCAAAGCGGTCAGCGGCATCGGTGAGCAGCGTGACATCGGCAACGGCGGCGCTGTTCATACTCACCTTGTCGGCGCCGGCGCGGAGGGCGGCGGCGATGTCGTCCACCGTCCGGACGCCGCCACCGACCGTGAGCGGAATGAACAGGGCTTCGGCCGTGCGGCGCACAACGTCGAGCAGTGTACGGCGTTCTTCAAGGCTGGCCGAGATGTCGAGGAACACGATCTCGTCGGCGCCCGCGCGCTCGTACTCCTGGGCCAGCAATACCGGATCGCCGATGTCGCGTAAGGCCTTGAACTGCACGCCCTTGACCACGCGCCCGGCCTTCACGTCGAGGCAGACGATGACGCGACGTGTCAGCACGACCGTAGCCCGTGCCCGAACGAACACGATGGCCGGCTCATACGGCACCATCCGTGAGCACGACCGAGCCCTTGGTGCTGAAGATGGCGCCTGATTCCTTCAGGGCATCGCGCAAGGCGAGTCCGAGTGCCTTGAACGCCGCTTCCACGATGTGGTGGCGATCCGTTCCTCGAATCACGCGCAGGTGGATGGTGGCCTTCGCGTTGTCACTGAACGACCGCATCCAGTGGTCGTACAGCGAGCTGGGAATCGGGCCGCGGTAATACGGGCGGCCGCCGAGGTCGAGCACGCACTGCACGAGCGCGTCGTCCATGGGAATCGTGCGCTCGCCGTAGCGCGCCGCGGTGGCGGGCGCATAGGCGGCGATCGCGGTACCGAGTGCGATGGCGACGTCCTCGATGAGATGGTGCGGCAGGTCGCCGCGCGCCACGACCGACAGGTCGAGGCCCGCATATCGAGAGAACGTGGTCAGCATATGATTGAGAAAGGGCACGCCCGTGTCGATGCGCGCGGGCCCGGCATCAGTCCCGATACCAATCGTGATGTCCGTCTCGTTGGTCTTGCGGCGAAGGGGCTTCATTCGGAGAACTCCTGTGCGACGACGTTCGGATCGAGCGCCCCGGTGTACAGCGCCATCCCGATCACCGCGGCGGCCACGCCCCGATGCGCGAGGGCGTGGAGGTCGTCGTAGTTCGAGACGCCGCCGGACGCGATGACCGGCAGATTGGTGGCTTCGGTGAGATCCTGCATCAGCGCCAGATCGGGGCCGGCCATCCGGCCCTCGCGATGAACTGCCGTGACGAGCACACCGGCGAGCGGCAGGTGGTCGACATCGCGGAGAAAGTCGAAGACGTCCAGCGCCTGCGCTTTGGTCCACCCGTGCGTGACGATGCGCCGGTCGCGCACGTCGGCCGCGACGATGAGGGACCCCGGGTGCAGTGACGCAACGTCAGCGAGCCAATCAATGTCTTCGATGGCGCGCGTACCGACGATGACATGGCGCGCGCCCGCGGACAGAAGATCGTCCACGCGTTCGCGACTCCGTACGCCGCCGCCCACCCGAACCTCCACGTCGGCGTCATCGAGCATGGCGGCGATGAGCGCGCTATTGTCGCCGGCGCCGGTGGCGGCGTCGAGATCGACGACGTGCAGGTGACGGAAGCCGTAGTTCGCCCATTGGCGGGCCACCGCGCGCGGGTCTTCCAGGCGGATGCGCTCGTTGGCGTACGATCCGCCGACCAACTGCACACACGCCCCGTCACGCAGATCAACGGCCGGAATGGCGATCATCCACGCACCTCCCCCAAGAACTCGTGCAGCATGCGCACTCCCGGTTGTGAGCTCTTCTCAGGGTGAAACTGCACGCCCAGAACCCGTCCGGTTCGAACGGCAGCTGCGAACCGGTCATGCTCATGTGTACTCCACGCGACGACGGACCGCGTGTCCGTGGGCGCACAAACGTAGCTGTTGGCGTAGTAAACCTCACGCAACCCAGCGCGAAGTATGGTCGGTTCGGTCACGTTGGCGACGGTGTTCCAGCCGATCTGTGGAATACGGTCCGCCTGGAGCCGCCGCACCGGTCCCGGGAAAATTCCGAGCCCCTGCCCCGGCCCCTCTTCGCTCGCGTCGAACATCAGTTGCATTCCCAGACAGATGCCGATGCACGGCAGGCCATCGGCAAGCGCACGGCGCATGGCGTCGGCACCCGGGGCAAGCCGCGCGACCGCGCTGGAGAAGGCGCCGACTCCCGGAAGCACGAGAAGGTCAGTCTCGACGGCGGCCGTGGGGTTGGGTTCGACGTGGACCGTCGTGCCGGGACCGGCGAGGGCCTTCACCAGAGAATGCAGGTTGCCAGCCCCGTAGTCGAACACGGTCACTCGCATGTTGCGCCCTCCGCTTGCAGCAGAGCGATCAACTGTTCCATGAGTGGCCATGGACCGATGGTGATACGCAGCGCCGCGCCGCCAGACGCCGCGAGCGCCGGCGTGACCGGTGGCAGTTGCCGGAGCACGCGGAGCGCAAGGCCGCGGGCCAACAGCCGCTCGGCGACGCGAGATGCCTGTCGACAGGGGACGCACACGAAGTTGGCCTGGGACGGCATGGGAGGCAGGCCGAGCGCAACGAGGCGCTCAGCGACGCGATCGCGATTGGTGGCAGCCTCCATGGCGTGTTGGCGAACCCAGGGCAATCCGTCGGTGCTCGCGGCGACGGCGGCCGCCACAGCTGCCGCATTCAGCTTGTATGGCCCGCGCACGGTCTCGAGCGCGCGGGCGAGCGAGGGTGCGAGCACGGCGTAGCCGATGCGCAATCCGGCGAGCCCGAAGGCTTTCGAGAGCGTACGCGTCACCACGAGGCGCTCACTGTGCGCGACCAACGAGAATCCAGGGGTCGAGGTGAATTCGCCGTATGCCTCATCGAGGATGACCACACCCGTAGCGTTCGCCACGATGCGTTCGATCGTCGCCGACGGGAGCGCCGATCCCGTGGGGTTGTTAGGCGAGCAGAGGTAGATGAGGCGCGGACGCGGCGCGAGCAAAGCATCGACATCAATGTCGAGCTCGGGCCCGTACGGAATAGCGTGAGTTCGCAAGCCGTTGATGGCGGCGAACACCGGCACCATGGAAAAAGTCGGTGAGGCGAACGCGATCGTGTCGCCGGGTTCGGCAAACGTGCGCATGGCGCAGTCGATGAGATCGTCCGAGCCACATCCGGCGACCACCATGTTTACGGGAACGCCAGCGTACGTCGCCAACGCGGCGTTCAGGCCGGCAGGCGGTGTGGGCGGATAGCGCGTGAGGGCCGACGCATCGAGGGCGCGAACCGCGTCGAGCGCAGCCGGCGGTGGGCCCCAGAGACTGGTGTTGTCACTGAGGTCCACCGCGTTACCGGCGTCGGTCGCGGTGTACGGGGCCATGTCGCGCAGCAGCGCACGGATGAGCGGAGGCATTCAGCGGTCCTCCACCCAGGCCCGCGCGGCGTCGGCGTGGCCGAACAGCCGCTCCGCGCGCGCGAAGACATCAACGTCACCGGCGAGGCGGGCGGCCGCGGACCGGTCGACCCGCTGGTACGTCGTCCACCGGAAGAAGTCGACGGTCGATAGCCCGGAATAGGCGCGGGCCAGGCCGCCGGTAGGGAGCACATGATTGGCGCCCGTCATATAGTCACCGAAGCTTACGGAGGAGGTCTCGCCTACGAAGATCGTGCCCGCGTTGCGAAGTCTGGCCAGCAGGGAGTCGGCGTCGGTCACGCAGAGCAGGAGGTGTTCCGGCGCGTAGGTGTTGGCCCAGGCAACCGCATCGTCGAGTGTATCGGCCCAGAGTATGGCGCCCTGCCCAGCAAGCGACGACTCGATGATCTGCCGTCGCTGCTGCGCCGGGAGCGTTCGTTGCAGGGTGTCACGCAGTTGACGAGCGAACAATTCACTCGGCACGACCGCCACGACGCAGGCGCGCGGGTCATGTTCGGCCTGGGCCAACATTTCGCGGGCCACCGTGTCGACGGAGGATCCGGCGTCGGCGATCACGAGGAGCTCACTCGGACCTGCCGGTGAATCGATGCTGACGACGCCCGACACCTGTAGCTTGGCTTCGGCCACGAACGCATTGCCGGGGCCGACGATGCGATCAACCCGCGGCACCGACCGCGTGCCGTAGGCGAGCGCGCCGACAGCCCCTGCGCCACCAAGGGCGAACACACGGTCAGCGCCAGCGAGTTCGGCGGCGGCGAGCACGACCGGCGCCGGCAGACCGTCCGAACCCGGGGGTGAAGCCACAACGACCTCGCGCACGCCGGCTACCCGCGCAGGCACCGCGCCCATGAGTACGCTGCTCGGGTAGGCGGCGCGACCGCCGGGGGCGTACACGCCTACGCGTTCCAGCGGGTCGGGGCGGCGTCCGACGACGATGCCGGGTTCCGGCGAGACCTCGACCGCGGACGGGACGAAGGCCTGATGCACCGTGGCGATGTTGGCGACGGCACGCTCCATGGCCTGGCGGAGCGCCGGGTCAAGATCGTCGAGCGCGGCCTTCCACTGATCGCGCGGCACCTCGAGGTCGTCGAGCTCCACGCCATCGAATCGCCGAGCCATGTCGCGGAGCGCGACGTCACCACGGGCACGGACGTCGGCCAGAATCACGGCCGTGGCATCGCGCACCGCCGGATCGATGGACGTCGTTCGGTCGAGCAGCGCGCTCCGGGTTCGTGCATCGAGCGACTCGAGGGCGCCGAAGCCGCGCAGGCCGAGCGACGGTTGGCTGGCGGTGGTCATGCCATCAGCCTCTCGATGCGCGTGATGAGAATGCCTTCCGCGCCGAGCGCCTTGAGCCGGGCGATGGTGCGGTACACGCTGTCGGCCGCGACCACCGCGTGGACGGCGACCATGGTGCCCCCGTTGAGAATGTCGATGACCGTAGGACCATTCAGCCCCGGCACGATGTCGCGCACGAGTGGCATGCGATCACGCGGCACGTTGGCCATGAGGTAGCGCTGGCCTCTGGCGCGCAGAACGGAGAGCAGCGCGCCGGCCAACTCCTCTACGGCGTCGCGCTGTGGCTGGCTCAGACGGTCGGGGGCATCGGCCACGATCAGCCGGGCCGTGGATTCGAGCACCGTGCCCACCTCGCGCAGGCCATTCACGCGCAGTGTCGAGCCGGTGGAGACGAGGTCGACGATGACGTCGGCGATCCCGATGTGTGGCGCGATCTCCGCGGCGCCTGAGATGGAGACGATCTCCACCTGGCAGCCATTGTCGGCGAAATACTGGGCCGCGATGCGGGGAAAGGTCGTAGCGACCCGGGTGCCGGACGGCAGCTCCTGGATGCGCGTGATCCCGCTGTCATCGCGGGCCGCCACGGCCAAACGGCAGCGTCCAAATCCGAGATCGGCCAACTCGCGCACCGGACGTCCCGACTCGCGCACCAGATCCTGCCCTGTGACGCCCACGTCGGCCGCCCCGTCGGCGACGAACTCGGGAATATCCTGCGCGCGGACGAACAACGCCTGGAACTCACCGCCGAGCGATGCCGTAAGCGCGCGATCGCTGTGCGCGCGAACCTCAAGGCCGGCGTCGCGAAACAGCTCGCGCGCCTCGTCGGCGAGCCGTCCTTTGTTGGGAAGTGCGATCTTCAGCATGCGAACCCCTGTGGGGAAAAAGAAAAAAGCCCGTCAATGGGTGACGGGCCAGCAAGAACAAGCGAGGGATGATCCGAACCGACTATCCGCGCACGCGTGCCCTGCCCCGGCCCGTGAAGCCGTGGTGGTGGTGCGTATGATGCTGCGCGCGGAGGGTCGTCATGGTCTGCAAAAGCTAGTCGGCCCCCGGCCGGGCCGTCAACGGGGCCCGGGCACGAGAAATGGCGCCGGTGTCCGGATTGCCGCCACGCTACCGCGGGACGGGCGTGATCCGCTAGGATGCAGAGACCAACTCCACAGGTCCATTCGCATCCATGTTTGCCGACTCGCTCCTCCGCGCTGAGCAGATGCACCTGTTCCGCCTCCTCGTCTGGGGCGGCGCGAGCGTGCTGGCGGGAACCCTGGTGGTCGTGGCCGTGGCCTGGCGCAGGCCCGCCACGACGTTGCTCCGGCAGTTCGGCATTCAGATGATTGCCTGGGGGGCGCTCGAGGTGATCTACGTCGCGGTGGCATGGCACGGACTCGGCCTGCGTGATCTGTCGGGTGCCACGCGCCTCGACCGTATGATGTGGTTCAATCTCGGCCTTGATGTGGGTGCGGCCGGCATCGGGGCGGCGCTCGCGCTGACGGGATGGGGCAAGGACCGGCGCATCGGATTGGTGGGCGCCGGGATGGCCGTGCTCCTGCAGAGCGCGGCCCTGTTTCTCATCAACGCGCGGCTTGTCGCGCTCATCGCACGCTAGGTATGGCCGAAACCACACTCGATCTCCGGGACCTTCCGAAGCCTGAGGCCTACGCAGCGCTGAAGGAGCACATCGATCTCGTGCTCGCTGGGGTGGACGACGACGTGACGGCGATGGCGACGATGAGCGCGTTGATTCACCACGCCTTCGGGTTTCTGTGGACCGGATTCTACCGCGTCGTGGAGCCGGGACGGCTGCTCCGCGTGGGGCCCTACCAGGGGTTTCTCGGCTGTCTTGAAATCACCTTCGGCCGCGGGGTGTGCGGCACGGTGGCGACGACCGGGCGCGGTCTCGTGGTGGACGACGTGGAGGCCTTTGCCGGACACATCGCGTGCGACGCCCGGGCACGCTCCGAGATCGTGGTTCCGGTGGTGAACCCCGCCGGCGCGCTCCTGGCGGTTCTCGATGTGGACGCGGATACGGTGGGTGCGTTCACGCAGGACGACCTGGCCGGCCTGACGCGAATCGTCGGTTGGTTCGCCGTGCCTCGCCCCGGACCGGGTGGGGCACTAGCTTAAGTCGCAGCACGAGAGCGCTTCCTCAGCTTCCCGACGTCATGATGGTCCACGGGTACTCCGATCGCATCAACCATGCATTGGCCTTCGCGGCCAAGCACAACGACCGTGAGGTCCGAAAGGGAATGCGGCTTCCCTACGGGACCCGGTCGGCGAACGTCGCGATCATTCTGACCAAGTACGGTCAGGACGAAGACACCATCGTGGCCGGCATTCTCCACGATGTGGTTGAGGACGGTCTGCGCGACCGGCTGAGCAGGGAGATGCTCGAGCAGCGCATCGGAGACAAGTTCGGCCCCGGGCCGCTCGACACTGCCGTCACGGTGGCGGTACGCATTCTGGATGACGACGGCGTCGAGTTGTCGCTTGAGGAACGGAAGGACGACTTCCTGGCCCGCCTCGCGCAGGCCCCCGAGCAGGCGCGCTGGGTCTGCGCCGCCGATGCCATTCATACGGGCAGCACGATTCTGGCCGACCTGAATCGCACCATCGACCCCGAATCGGTGTGGGGGCGCTTTCAGTGGGGGAAGACCGGGATCATTCGCTGGTACCGGCGCGTGTACGAGCGACTCCGCGACGCGGGGTTCACCGCGCCGATCATGGCGGAACTCGTGCAGGTGGTGGAAGCGCTCGAGCGCCAGGAACAGCCGCACATGTCGTCAACCCGGATCTGATCGCGGGGCACGCCCTGCCCCGGGCGCGTCGAACGCCGCCCTACCCCGCCACTGACGCCGGCGCCGGGTACGTGCGAGTGACGTAGTCGTCGAGCATCGCCAGAAACTCCTGCACGATCGCATCACCGCGGAGCGTACACACCAACTGTCCATCCACGTACACGGGCGCCTTGGGCTCCTCGAACGTGCCGGGAAGCGAGATCCCGATATTGGCGTGTTTGGACTCGCCCGGACCGTTCACCACGCAGCCCATGACCGCGACGTGCATGTCCTCGACGCCCGGGTGCACGGCGCGCCACGTCGGCATCTGCTCACGCAGGTACGTCTGAATGTCCTCGGCCATGTGCTGGAAGAACGTGGATGTCGTGCGTCCGCATCCCGGACAGGCTGTGACCTGCGGGGCGAAGCTGCGCAGCCCGAGTGACTGCAGGATCTGCTGGGCCACGAGCACCTCTTCGGTGCGATCACCGTTCGGCTTGGGCGTGAGCGACACCCGAATTGTGTCGCCAATGCCCTCGGCCAGCAGAATGGACAGACCGGCCGTGCTGGCGATGATCCCCTTGCTGCCCATGCCGGCCTCGGTGAGCCCGAGGTGGAGCGGATAGTCGCAACGCGCGGCGAGCAGGCGGTACACGGTGACCAGGTCCTGAACCCCGGAGACCTTGGCCGAGATCACGATGCGATCGTGGCCGAGTCCGACTTCCTCGGCGAGTTGAGCGGAGCGCAGCGCGCTGGCGAGCATCGCTTCTATGTACACGCGCTTGGCCTCGACGGGAGCGGCCAGGCGCGCGTTCTCATCCATCATCTGGGTGAGCAGATCCTGGTCGAGCGAGCCCCAGTTGACGCCGATTCGGACCGGGCGATCGTGATCCACCGCGATCTGGACGATCGTCCGGAAGTTCTCGTCGCGCCGCTTGCCGCCCACGTTGCCGGGGTTGATCCGGTACTTGGCCAGCGCGTCGGCGCAGGCCGGGTACTTGGCGAGCAGCAGGTGCCCGTTGTAATGGAAGTCGCCGACGATCGGTACCTCGACACCAGCGTCGGCCACGCGGGAGGCGATTTCAGCAACGGCTTGGGCGGCCTCGTCGTTGTTGACCGTCACGCGGACGAGCTGCGATCCGGCCTGGGCCAGCGCCACCACCTGCGCGGCGGTGCCCGCGGCGTCGGCGGTGTCGGTGTTGGTCATGGATTGGACCACCACCGGATAATCAGAGCCGACGGGAACGGGGCCGACCCAAGTGGTTACCGTCTGTCTGCGACTGCCGAGGCTCACGGATGCTCCGAACGAGGTGATTGGGAAGATAAACAGGGTGGGGATCGTGCAGGGGACGGGCTGAGCCGTGCCGAGAAGCGGTACGGGGGGGGTGGTGCGGGGGGGGGGCACCAGTCGAGTATTGACCCATTTTGGGGGCCGTACTACCTTAGCCCGCGCTGAGCCAAGGCCTCAGCTCATGATCTTGGCTCCGCTCATAATAGGCCCCGCAACACCCCCGTTGCGGCATCAGTGATTGTCCGGGTACGGCGCGTTCCGCTCCCAGACAACGGGTATTTTCAGGAGTGGGACATGCGTACGACAGGCAAGGTGAAGTGGTTCAACGACGCGAAGGGATTCGGCTTCGTTACCCCGGACAGCGGCGAAAAGGATTGCTTCGTTCACTACAGCTCCATTCAGGGCACCGGGTTCAAGACTCTGGCCGAAGGCGAGGCCGTGGAGTTTGACGTCGTCCAGGGCGCCAAGGGCCCGGCGGCGGAGAATGTATCCCGCATGGCCGAGTAACGGGCAAGGCTGTAGCACAAGAAGCCGGGAGGCTCCCTACAGGGGCCTCCCGGCTTTCTTGCTTGATGGGCGTCAGAAACCCGTCGGCGGCGTTGCCCTGGGCGGGCGTCCGCGGCGAATTCGAGGCACCGATTCCGCCGCCTCGAGCAGGTGTTGCTGTACCTGGCGGGCGAGTGCGGCCGAGTCAATGCTCACGGCGATCCCATCGGGCAGAGTGAGCGTGCCGGCCGGATCGCCACTGATGGCGATTGCCAGTTCAACCGCGCGCCATACCGGAATACACAGGTCATTCGTCAGTGCGCGGATGAAACTGACCAGGACAACGGCCTCGAACGAAAATTCTCGGCTCACTCCACGTTTGCTGGACTGTACACCAGGCAAATCGTGATGAGAAGTGAGGTTGTCGAGCCATTTCCGTGGTGCGCCAATCGCAAAAGCTGTGGTCGCGATGTCATATGCCGGCATCAATTATCCTAACATTCTAGAATAATATTCGCTACGGCTACGTCGTCGCGTATGTTCCTTAACTGAAAGGAATATATGTGATGGACGATCTCCCAGGTGCAAAATTCTCCGGCTGATTACCGGATCGCGGCGCGCGCCGCCTCGAGCTGAGCCTTCACGGCCGCTGGGCCAGTGCCACCGTGGACTTCGCGGTGGGCAACCGACCGCTCCGGTGACAGCGCGTCCCGTGCGTCCGCCCCGAACAGCTCGTGGGCCGTCGTGAAGGACGCAGCCGGCAGTGCGTCGAGCTCGATTCCCTGTTCCTCGGCCTCACGAACAAGCTTGCCGACGGCGGAATGGGCCTCACGGAACGTGGCGCCCTTCCGTACCAGATAGTCGGCGAGATCCGTGGCCATGAGGCCTGCTGAGAGGGCGGCCTGCATGCGATCCGGGCGGAACTTCACCTCCCCCAGGGATCCCGCCAGCGCGGGGAGCACCAGCAGCATGGTGTCCGTGGCGTCGAAGAGCGCCCGCTTGTCGTCCTGGAGATCCTTGTTGTAGCTGCTCGGCAGTCCCTTGATAGTGGCCAGCAAGGCCGTGAGATCACCGAGCAGATGCGCCGCACTTCCGCGCGTGATTTCCAAGGCATCAGGATTCCGCTTCTGCGGCATCATGCTCGAGCCCGAGGAGAAACGTTCGCCGAACTGGACGAACCCGAACTCGCTCGTGCCGTAGATGATCAAGTCCTCGGCGAACCGCGACAGGTGGGTGGCCATCAAGGTGCAGGCGAACAACACCTCGGCCACGAAGTCGCGATCACTCACCGCATCCATGGAGTTCGGGGAGATGGCGTCGAACCCGAGTGTGCCCTGAAGCAACGTGCGTGACACGGCGTACGCCGAACCGGCCACCGCGCCGGAGCCGAGTGGAAGAACCGCCGCGCTTCTGGCGGCGGCACGCAGGCGATGCCGGTCGCGCTCGAGTGGCCAGAAGTGTGCGAGCAGCCAATGCGCGGCCGATACCGGCTGCGCCCGCTGCAGGTGCGTGTAGGCCGGCATGAGCACCGTCTCGACCTCGGCCGCACGGTCGAGGATCACCTGCTGCAGTTCCCGCACCGCGAGGTCGAGGTGCGCAGCGGCGTCCATGGTCCAGAGGCGCGTGGCCGTCGCCACCTGATCGTTGCGGCTTCGTCCCGTGTGAAGTCTGGACGCGACGTCGCCCACTTCCTCGTGCAGGAGACGGTCGATCATCGTGTGCACGTCTTCATCGGACGGCACGGGTGCTGCCCCGGCTTCGAAGCGGTGCGCGACCGCATCGAGGCCGCGCTCCATGCACTGGCTCTCTTCGAGGCTCAGGACACCCGCATTCCAGAGCGCCACGGCCCAGGCCTTGGACAGTGTGATGTCGAAGGGCCAGAGGCGAAAATCGATGCCGATGGAATTATTGAGCGCGTCAAACGCTGGGGCGGGCCCTCCTCCGAACCGTCCGCCCCACAGCTTGTGCGTCTTGCCAGAACCGGCGCCGCCGAGATCGCTCACGCGATTGCCAGCGACGGCTTGGACTCCGGGTCGTCGGCCTTGGCCGCCTGCATCTCCTGATCCTTGATCGCGCGAACGCGGGCCGGCAGTGCGAACAGGCGAATGAAGCCGGCAGCGTCGCTCTGCTGATACACGTCGTCCTCGCCGAACGTGACGAAGCGCTCGTCGTACAGTGCGTGCGCGCTCTGCCGGCCGACGACGCTCACGGCGCCCTTGTAGAGGCGGAGCGTCACCGTGCCGGTGATGCGCTCCTGCGTGACGTTTACGAACGCGTCATACGCTTCACGTTCGATGCTCCACCAGCGGCCCTCGTACACGATGTCCGCGTAGTGCGGCGCGATCATGTCCTTGGCCGCCAGGGTACGGCGATCGAGCACGAGCTGCTCGAGCTCGCTGTGGGCGGTGTAGAGCAGGGTGCCGCCCGGCGTCTCGTACACGCCGCGCGATTTCATGCCGACCATCCGGTCCTCGACGAGGTCAATACGGCCCACGCCATGGCGCCCGCCGATCGTGTTGAGCGCGGTGAGCAGATCCACCGCGCCGAGCGTCTCGCCGTTGACCGACACCGGGGCGCCCTCATCGAACCCGATGACGACGTCCTCGGGCGTGTCGGGCGCCTGCATCGGGTTGGTGGTGAGCATGAACAGGTCGTCCGGTGGCGCGGCGTTGGGATCCTCGAGCACGCCGCCCTCATGGGAGAGGTGCCAAATATTCGCATCTCGCGAATAAATCTTCTCCTTGGTGGCGGTGATGGGAATCCCGCGGGCCTGCGCGTAGGCGATGGCGTCCTCACGACTCCGAATGTCCCACTCGCGCCAGGGCGCGATGACGGGGAGGTCGGGGGCGAAGCTCGCGTACGTGAGTTCGAACCGCACTTGGTCGTTGCCCTTGCCGGTGCAGCCGTGGGCGAGGGCATCGGCGCCCACGCGGCGCGCCACCTCGACCTGGCGGCGGGCGATCAGCGGCCGTGCCATGGAGGTACCGAGGAGGTATTTGCGGTTATAGATCGCGCCCGCGCGAAGCGTCGGGAAGATGAAGTCTTCCACGAACTCCTCACGGAGGTCTTCCACGTAGCACTCCTCGGCGCCGGAGGCGAGCGCCTTCTCGCGCACGCCGCGGAGTTCATTGGCGTCCTGGCCGATGTTGGCGGCCACGCAGATCACGCGGGCGTCGTAATGCTCGCGGAGCCAGGGAACGATGATTGATGTATCGAGACCGCCCGAATAGGCGAGGACGACGGTGCGGGGCATGACCACTCCTCAAAAGGCAAGTTTATGCAGGATGACTGCATATTTAATCAGTTTTGCGAGGCACGTCAATGTCCCGGTCCGGGCCGGTCCGGTGGTGGAATCTCCCGACCGCCGGGCAGGAAAGTGGGTATCGCTCAGCCGGGGTGGGCGAGTCGGGTGAGCCGGGCGACGACAGCCTCCCGGGCGGCCGCGGACCGGCAGACGATGAGGATAGTGTTCTCGCCGGCGATGGTGCCAAGGATCTCGGGCCAGGACTCAGCGTCAATGGCCTCGGAGATCGGCTGGGCGCCGGAGGCGACCGTATGGAGGACCGCCAGCTCGCTGACGCCAGAAATGCTGGAAAACAGCTGTGGGAGGAGCGCCTCGATCGATGGGGTGCTGTCGTCGCCCATTGCTTCCGGGCGCACGTAGCGCGAGCCCGACTCGGTGGGGACGCGCACGAGGCCCAGTTCGCGCAGGTCTCGCGAGAGCGTTGCCTGGGTGACCACGACACCGCGGTCTTCGAGGCGGTGGCGCAACTCTTCCTGGCTGGCGATGACGTCTGCGCCGATGATTTCGAGGATGGCCGCGTGCCGAGCCGTCTTGTTTGCCATGGGATTCCAACCAAGAACGAGAAGATCCTGGACCGCCAGTTGACGATAGCAATATGCATGATTATGCATTCCGTGTGAATAGGATCCCCGTCGGCGTGCTCGGGGCCAGCGGATACGCCGGCCGCGAGCTTTGCGCACTCATCCATCGGCATCCCGGGCTGGAGCTGTCGTTCGCGACGGCTCACGAGCAGCGCGGGCAAACCGTGCGCGTGGCCGGGAGGGACGTCACGTTCATGGCTACCGAGGATGCTCCACTCCAGGATGTGGAGCTGGTGTTCAGCGCGCTGCCGCATGGTGCCTCGCGGGAGTGGGTGGAGGCGGCGCAAAGGGCGGGCGCGCGGGTGGTGGATCTGTCGGCGGATCTGCGTCCGGGCAACGGGCAAGAAGGGGTGCCGTACGGGTTAACGGAACTCACGCGCGCCGAGGTACGTGGGGCGCAGGTGGTGGCGAATCCCGGATGTTATCCGACGTCGGTGTTGTTGGCGCTGGCGCCGCTGGTGGAGCGGCAGCTGGTGGCCGAGGGCAGCGTGATGATCGCGAATTCGGCGAGCGGCGTGACGGGCGCCGGCAACGCGGCCAAGCGCGACTACCTGTTCGGCGAGGTGGCCGAGGACTATCGTGCATACGGGGTTGGGAATACGCACCGGCACATGAACGAGATGCGGGCGACGCTGGCCGCCATGGACAGTCAGGCGGATCTGGTGTTCACGCCGCATCTGTTGCCGGTCACGCGCGGGATTCTCTCGTCGATCACGGTGGAGTTGCGCTCGCCGCTCGGTGATCCCATGGAGCCCTGGCGCCGCCGGTTCGCCGGCGAGCCGTTCATCGAAGTTGCGGCGGCACCTCCGCGGTTGCGCGATGTCGCGTACCGGAATGCGGTGCAGATCTTCGCGCAGCCGCTTACCGGGACCGCGCGCCCCATGCTGCTCATTCTGTCGGCCATCGACAACCTGATGAAAGGAGCGGCGGGGCAGGCGGTCCAGAACGCCAATCTCATGCTCGAACTCGACGAAACGGCGGGTCTTCTGTGACCCGCGTGGTGAAGGTGGGCGGCCGCGTGCAGGGCGACCCGACGCTGGCCACGCAGCTGGCGGACGTCTGGGACGCGATGTCGCGGTCGCTGGTACTGGTGCACGGCGGTGGCGCCGAGGTGTCGGCGCTGCAGAACGCGTTCGGGCTGACATCCGAGTTCGTGGATGGCCGCCGCGTCACGTCACCGCGCGATATGGAGTTGGTGCGCATGGCGTTGTCGGGCAGCGCCAACAAGCGGCTGGTGGCGGCGCTGGTGCACGAGGGGGTACGGGCGGTGGGCATTTCCGGGGAGGATGCGTCGCTGATCGCGGCAACGCCGGTGAACCCGGCGACGCTGGGCCACGTGGGGGAAGTCCAGCGCGTGAATGCGTCGTTGCTGTGGCACCTACTCGACGGCGGCTACCTGCCGGTGATCTCGCCGGTGAGCCGCAACATCGGACTGGAGCTGGGGCCGACGCTCAACGTGAATGGCGACGACGCCGCGGCGGCGATCGCCGTGGCGCTCAAGGCGGACGAACTGCTCCTCGTGTCCGATGTTCCCGGCGTGAAGGCTGGGGGCCAGACCGTGTTCATGCTGAGCGTTGAGGGGGCCCGGACGCTGATCTCGCAGGGCACGGCCGTTGGTGGCATGGCCGCAAAGCTGAATGCCGCGATCGCGGCGCTGGAGGGTGGGGTGCCGAAGGTCCGCGTGGGGGACCTGTCGGCGCTCCAGAACGCGGGGCAGGGAACGACCATCACGATGACGGGGGAGGGGGCGTGAATTCCACGATGACAGTGGCGGGCGACCAGCCCACGGCCGCGGCCGCGGAGGCCGCATCCGCTTCGCAGGACGCGATTCTCGGCACGTACAAGCGGCCGCCCATGGAGTTGGTGCGCGGCGAGGGCGTCTACGTCTACGATCGTGAGGGCACCCGCTATCTGGATTTCGTGAGTGGCATTGCCGTGAACGCGCTCGGGTACGGCGACGCCGGCCTGCGGGCCGCGTTGCACGCGGCGGCGGACGGACTGATTCACACGTCGAACCTGTACCACACGGCGCCGGGCAGTGAGTTGGCGGGCAAGCTGGTGGAGCGTTCATTCGCGTCGCGCGTATTTTTCAGCAATTCTGGCGGCGAGGCCAACGAGGGCGCCATGAAGTTCGCGCGTCGCTGGGCGCGGACCCTGGGCGACGACAAGCAGGAGATCGTCGCGTTGCGCGGCGCGTTTCACGGGCGCCTGTTCGGCACGCTGGCGGCCACCGACCGGCCGTCGTATCGGCTGCCATTCCGCCCGCTAGCGGGCGGGATCTCGATCGTCGAGCGCGACATCAATGATGTGGCGGCGGCGTTGACCGCGGAGACGGGTGCGGCGGTGATTGTGGAGCCGGTGCAGGGCGAGGGCGGGGTGCGCGTGCTCGATCACGGGTTCCTGCGCGAGCTGCGGGCGTTGACCAAGGAACGGAACGCGGCGCTGATCTTCGACGAGATCCAGTGTGGCCTGGGGCGTACCGGGACGCTGTTCGCGTACGAGCAGGCGGGCGTGGAGCCCGACATCCTGACGCTGGCCAAGCCGATGGCGGGCGGATTGCCGATGGGGGCCGTGCTGGTGACCGAGGCGATCGCATCGGCGATCAAGCCGGGCGACCACGGCACGACATTCGGCGGCGGTCCGTTCGTGGCGTCGGTGGCGTCGTACGTGGTGGACCGGCTGTCCGATCCGGCGCTGCTGGCGCACGTACGGGAGACCGGCACCTGGTTCGGCGAGCAGCTGCGGGAGATCGCGCAACGGACGGGGCGCATTCGCGGCGTGCGCGGCGTGGGCTTCATGTGGGGGTTCGACGTGATGGGCACGGCGTCGCATGTGGTGAGCGAGGCAATGGCGGCCGGGTTGCTGACGTGCACGGCCGGGGACTACACGGTCCGGCTCCTGCCCCCGCTGGTGGCCACGCGGGACGAATTGGCGGAAGGCCTGGCGGTGCTGGAAAGCGTTCTCTAATGACCGCTGCGGTTCACATTCGCCCCGCCCGGCCCGAAGACGTGGACGCGATCGTCCGGCTGAACAACCAGTTCGCCGACGAGATGCTGATGCTGCGCCGCACGCGCGAGATGGTGGCGCTGACGATCGACGATTTCGTAGTCGCGCTGGATGACGCCGACGGCCTGTTGGGGTGCGGCGCGCTCAAGGAGTACTCGCCGTCGGTGGCGGAGGTGGCGGCGATCGCCGTGGCCCGGGAGGCGCACGGAACCGGGCTGGGACGGCGAGTGGTGGAGGCCGTGGAGCAGCTGGCGCTGAAGCGCGATATCCACGACGTATTCGCGCTGACGCTCCAGCCGAAGTTCTTCGCGGCATGCGGCTACGCACAGGTGGACCGGGCCCGGTATCCGGAGAAGATCCGGCGCGATTGTCTCGGGTGCGCGCGGCGGTTCGCGTGCGACGAGTACTGTTTTGCCAAGAATCTGCGGGTCGAGGCGCTGCACATCGCGGCGTAAGCGTCGCCGCGCGGCATGAGATGCAGCGAAGCCGGCCCCCCATGCACGGGGCCGGCTTCCACGTTTCGCGAACCGCCAGGTGCGCAGGGGGCTTGACGGATCGCCCAGGCAGTCCTACTGTGTCGCAACAACGATACAGACCCCGGGAGCGGCATGTTCGAACGTCTTGACCCCAGGAGTCCCATTCCCCTGTACGCGCAGATCGCCGACGCCGTGCGTCTGGCGATCGCCGCGGGCGAGCTGCGCGAAGGACACGCGCTCTCGTCGGTGCGCCAACTCTCGGCGGAGTTGCGGGTGAATCCGGCCACGGTGGTGCAGGCATATCGGGAGCTGGAGCAGGACGGGTTCGTGGCCACGCGCCAGGGGGCGGGGACGTTCGTGCAGGCGGTAGGCAAGGAGTTGCGCACCCGCGAACGACGCAATGCCGCGCGGCGGTTGGTGCGCGATCTGGTGCGCGATGCGCGCCGGCTGGGTGTGTCGCCTGAGGATCTTCGCGACGCGCTGGATCACGAACTGACTGGAGGCGGGCGATGATGTTGGCGCGGTCACGGTGCCGGGCCAATCAATACCGGCGGGATGTACTCCTACGGATGGGGTGACGCGCGAGAGAACATCGGCCTCGCGGCCCTACGGAGAATCGGATCGTAGCCGATCTGGCCCGGAAGCCTGGGCCGGGACCGATTCGAGGCGTTCTGGACGTGATCCCTCCCTTCGGACAGTGCCTTCCAGGCGGCAGCGCACCCGCCGCTCGGGCTCGGGCTCGGCGTGGCGATGGTGTTCGCGCGCGCGGCGCGTGATTTGAGCGGGAACGACGCGCGGGCATTGCCGGGCGCGACCCGGCGGACGAATTTGTGGGAACCATCTTCCACGAGATCTTCCCACATGATGCGTCGCCTTGCCCTGCTGTCTCTCCTCGCCGCCGTTCCAGCGGCCGCCCAACAACTTCCCGGATACACGTCAGCGGCGGCCCAGCGTGAGCGTGCCGTGGAAGCGAGCGCGATAGCCGCTCCGACGCCCGCCAGCGCCGAGGCGCATTCCAAGGCGTTGTCGAAGGAGATCCACGTGTCGGGTACGCCGGCGCAGGTCCGGACGCTCGACTACTTCCTTGGCCAGATGAAGCAGTGGGGTCTGCAGACGGAAACGCGCACGTACCGCGTGTGGATGCCGATCCCGACCGCCGTGCATCTGTGGCGGATCGACCACGGAACGAAAGAGCTGTCGTTGGCCGAGCCGCCCGTGAAGGGCGATCCGACATCGGCGTTGCCGCAGTATCCGACGGTGAACGGGTACAGTGGTGTGGGCGACGTGTCGGGCGACGTCGTGTACGTGAACTACGGTCTGATCGAGGACTACGCGCAGCTCGACTCGCTGGGCGTGTCGGTGAAGGGCAAGATCGTCGTGGCGCGCTACGGGCGCAGCTTCCGCGGCATCAAGGCGCGCGAGGCAGAGAAGCACGGCGCCGCCGGTCTGATCATCTACAGCGATCCGCAGGACGACGGGTACGTGCGCGGCGACGTTTATCCGGACGGCCCCATGCGGCCGGCGGGCGGCGTGCAGCGCGGCAGCATCCTGAACGTGGACGGCGATCCGTCGACGCCAGGGTATCCGAGCACGGAAGGCGCCAAGCGTCTGCCGTTGGACCAGATGGACGTGCCGCACATTCCGGTGATCAACATCGGGTACGGCAACGCGGCGGAGTTGTTGCGCGATCTGCGCGGCACGGCCATTCCGCAGGCGTGGCAGGGCGGGCTGCCGTTCCGCTATCACGTGGGACCGGGGCCGGTACGGGCGCGGATCGTGGTGCGCGACGACCGCGCGACCAACGGATACAAGAAGATCTATGATGGGTTCGGCATCGTGCGCGGCAGCGAATTCCCCGATGAGATGGTGCTCATCGGCGGGCACCGCGACGCCTGGGGGCCGGGCACGGCGGACAACATCAGCGGTACCGTGAGCGTGCTGGAAGCGGCGCACGCGATTGCCGACGAGATCAAGGCCGGGCACCGCCCCAAGCGCACGATCGTGTTCGCGAGCTGGGACGCCGAGGAGTGGGGGCTGATCGGATCCACGGAATACGTGGAGGACGATTCGCTCCGCCTGCTCCACGGGGCGGCGGCCTACCTCAACCAGGATGTGTCGGCGCAGGGGGTGCAGTTCGGCGGCGGCGGATCGCCGTCGCTACGGTCCACGCTGCGTTCGGTGGCCGACGAGGTGCCGGACCCGAACGGGCAAGGCAGCGTGTATGCGCAGTGGCGCAAGGCGTCGCACACCGCCAACGGCGCCGAGCCGGCGATGGGCGATCCGGGCGGCGGCTCGGATTTCGCGGGGTTCTATAACCACCTTGGCATTCCGATCGCCGAGTGGGGTTTCGGCGGCCCCGGCGGCGTATACCATTCTCAGTATGACGACTTCACCTGGATGTCCAAGTTCGGCGACCCGGGCTTCAAGTACCACGCCGCGGCGGGCCGCATCGGCGCGGCGATGGTGTTGCGGCTGGCCGATGCCGACGTGCTGCCGTACGACTACGTGGAATTCGCGCAGACGATGAAGACGTACCTGCCCGCGGTGGACAAGGCGTTGGCGGCCAAGCAGTGGACGAGCACGATGGCGCCCGTGGCCGCGGCGCTCGACCGATTCGAGAGCGCGGCGCAGGCCTTCAACGCGGCGCGGGACCAACTGTTGCAGGGCGAGCCGTCGCGCGACGTGCTGCTGCGGACGAACGCATCGCTGCGCAACGTGGAGCGCGCCCTCACACGGCCGCAGGGGCTGCAGAATCGCGAGTGGTTCCGCAATCTGATCTACGTGGCCGACGAGGATAACGGGTACGCTAATATGGTATTCCCTTCGGTGAACGAGGCCATTCGCGCCGGCGACGCCGACCGGACGGCCCGGGAGATCACGGATCTCGCGGCGCATTTCGAGGCGGCGACCGCAGCGCTGGAGCAGGCGCGTCAGGACGCGGCGGTACGCTGACCCGCGCCCGCCCGTCGAACACGCGACCGCCGGCGTAGCGAACGGTGCCCCCCCTCCTGATTCTCGGCCTTGCCGTGGCGGGAGTGGTGGCCGTTCGCGTGATCATCACCCGACGCGCGGAAGGTCGTGATGCGGGGCGCCTGCGGGCGGACAACGGCATCGTGTCGGGCGCGGAGGGCTTCGCGTTCGACCGTCCGGGCGCGCCGGCCGTGCTACTCCTGCACGGAGCCGGAGACACGCCACAGACACTGCGGGCGCTCGGCGAGTTCCTGCATGCCAGGGGATTCGCCGTGGCGGCGCCGCTGCTGCCAGGGCACGGGCGTGCGGTGCGCGACTTCCGGCATGTGACAGCAGCGGCGTGGCGGACCACAGCGCTGGAGGCGTACGACGAATTACGGGCCGGCCGTCCCTGGACCGGCATCGTCGGTCTGTCCATGGGAGGCGCCCTGGCCGTGCTGACCGCCGCCGAACGACCGGAGACACCGGCCCTGGTGCTGTTGGCCCCGTATCTCGGATTGCCACCGGGGCTGCATGTGGCGGCAATGTTGTCGCGCGCGGCCGGGCTCGTCGTGCCGTACTTCTCTTCGGAAGACGATCGATCGATTCGCGACCCCGAAGCCGCGGCCAATGGCCTGGCGTACGGGGTGTTCACACCTGCGGCATTGCGCGCCCTGCGTGCCGTGGCTGACGAGGCCGCCGCGGCGTTGCCGCGCGTGCGGACGCCGACGCTCATCGTGCAGTCGCGACAGGACAACCGGGTGGCGCCCGCCGTAGCGGAGCGGGCCCTGGCCCGCGTGGGCGCCGCCGACAAGCGGCTGGAATGGGTGTCCGACGGCGGTCACGTGATCACGGTGGACTACGGAAAAGAGCGTGTATTCGCTCTGGCGGCAGATTGGTTGACCACCCACGGTGCCGGCTCGTTGCTCCGGTCGTAGCGACGGCGTACAATCCATTCAGCACCTTTCGCAAGGGAGACTCCATGGACGCGTTCGTGCCGGTGCTGGTTGTCGTCGTTCTGGCGGTATTCGTAGCATCCAAGTCATTCAAGATCATCGGGCAAGCCGAGGTCATGGTGGTGGAACGGCTGGGCCGGTTCCACCGGCTGGCCCGCTCCGGGTTCAATATTCTGATTCCCTTCATCGAGCGGCCGCGCGCGATCGACGTACGGTTCCTCGAGTCGGACATGGGCGGCCAGAAGCGCATCGCGTCGCGGTCGACCCCTCGCATCGACCTGCGCGAGCAGGTGCTCAACTTTCCGAGCCAGCCGGTGATCACGAAGGACAACGTGACGATCGACATCGATGCCGTGCTGTACTACCGCATTGCCGACCCACAGAAGGCCACCTACGCCGTGCAGAATCTGCCGTACGCCCTGGAGACACTCACGCGCACGACGCTGCGGAACATCGTGGGTGAGATGGAACTCGATCAAACCCTGGCGAGCCGCGACCAGATCAACAAGCGGATGCGCGAAGTGATCGAGGAGGCGTCGATCGGCTGGGGCGTGGATGTGACGCGCGTGGAACTGCAGGCCATCGAGCCACCGCGCGACATCCAGCAGTCGATGGAGTTGCAGATGCGCGCCGAGCGCGAGCGTCGCGCGGCGGTGACCAACGCCGAGGCCAGCAAGCGCGCGCAGATCCTGGAGTCGGAGGGATCGCGGGAGTCACAGGTGCGCAAGGCGGAGGGCGAGAAGGAGGCGGCGGTGCTCCGCGCCCAAGGGTTGGCCGAAGCGCGGCTAGCGATGGCCGACGCCGAGGCGGAGACCATCCGTCGCATCGGCGCCGCCCTGCCCGATGGGCAGGCGGCCACGTACCTGCTGGGACTCAAGTATCTGGAAGCGCTGCCCAAGCTAGCGGAGGGCAAGGGATCGACCCTATTCCTGCCGTCGGAGGCGTCGGGCGTGCTCGCCGCGCTGGGTGGTTTGCGGCAGATGCTGCAGAAGCCCACATCCTCGTCGGAGAAGTGAGTGCCAAAGATCGTCAAGGAACGGGCGGAGCGCATCGCACGATCGCATGCGTGCGAGGTATGTGGTGAGTACAGCTACAAGAAATTGTCGGTGAAGCCGGCCGGCGCCGAACTGCGCAAGTCGCTCGGCGTAGCCTGGCTGGCCACCAAGACCTGCGGCGTGTGCGACGCGATCAGTGAGGTGGGGATCAACGACGAGGGCGACATCGTCTATGTGTCGTAGCGGGGAAATGGTGCGCGCCCGGCGCCGCCCGGCGCTATTCTGATCGCATGCCCATTCTCGATCTCACACAACTCACCGTCGGCCAACGGGTGCAGCACGAGCTGATGGTGCTGGACCGCGCGGAGCGAAAGCAGGCGACGGGCGAACCGTTCGTGGTGCTGACGTTCGGCAATGCGACGGGCCGTATCGATACCGCGCCCATCTGGTCGGACAAGCTGTCGTGGGCCGACGGCGCGGAGCGCGGGCGCGTGGTGCAGGTGATCGGCGACGTGGGCGCCTATCGCGGCAAGCGCCAGATCCAGCTGACCAGTCCGCTGCGCATCATTCCGGCTGACCAGGTGCGGCTCGACGACTTCGTGGCGCGCATCAGCGAGAATCCCGCGCGGCTATGGGACTGGGTGGACCGAACGCGCGCGGAAATGACGTCGGCGACCCTGCAACGGGTGGTGGATCTGTTCTTTCGCGATGACGTGTTCCGCGAGCGGTTCGAACGCACACCCGGCTCGGTCGTGGGCCACCACGCGCAGGTGGGCGGGCTGTTGAAGCACATCGTGGAAGTGACCGCGGTGGCAAAGTCGGCGGCGCGCGCGCTGCAGGCCAACGCGGATCTCGTGGTCACGGGCGCGTTGCTGCACGACATCGGCAAGGTCGAAGCATACACCATCGACCGCGGCGCCTTCGCCTACACCACGCAGGGCAACCTCATCGGCCACGTCGTGCTCGGGTGTCTGATGCTGACGGACCGCGTGGCGTCCGCCTCCGCCACCGCTCCCGTATGCACCCCGGAGCAACTCCTCGAGCTGCAGCACACGATCCTGTCCCACCATGGCACCCTGGAGCTGGGCAGTCCGGTGCGGCCCATGACCACCGAGGCGGAACTCGTGCACTGGGCGGACGAGGTGTCGGCCAAAGGGAACGACATGCTCGAGTCGATTGCCGATGACGCCGAGTTCGCGCTCGGCGGCGAGTTCTCCGATCGGCGTCCCTGGCGCGTTGGGCATCGGATCTGGCGCCGGCCGCACGACTGGCCGTAGGCGCCCGCGCTCCGCGGACTCGACAGCCGTCCGTCGATCAGCCCGGAATCGAGCCAAGACTCACGTTCGACGCACAATAGATTTCCGAGGTGTCCAGTCGGCAATCGATTCCGAAATCTGCTACAGCGATTGCGGAAGCAGATGCGTATGCCCAAAGGACCCAATCGTTCAGGAGCCACGCGAGCGCACGGCATTTCTGTCGGTTGGATCCTGGAAGGTGTTGTTTAGCTTTGGGTTACGTACGTTGATGCCTTTCTTTCCCAGGCCAGGCGGATGCGCGCATCCGTGTCTGTGCCTTGCAGTGCGAACGGAGGATTCATGCGCAAGCCGAGACCGGCGACCTTCAACCCCGCGCAGGCCCTGCATCTCGTTGCATCCGACCGGAGTGGAGAACCGCTGAGTTGCCCTTCCTGTTCAGGCAAGATCGAACGCACACCAAACGCGTTTCCGGCGCCGCCGCGTTCGCAGGTCACCCTGCGGTGCCGTGATTGTGGACGACTCGCGCGCTACGTAGCGGGCGCCGCAGTGGGAGCTGCCTGACGATTGGCGGCACGCTGTGTTTCACAGAAGCGCCCCGGCTCCAGCGGGGGCGCTTCTCATTTCCAGGGGCGCCACGGAGGAACGGCGCGCCGCGATCAACGCAGTGCGACCATCACGGAGCGTGTGAACTGGGCGATGTCGCCTGCCGCGAATGTCGCGTGGGCGAGGGCACCGTCGTCGGTGGCGGCGAGCAGCTGGAGCGTCTGGTAATAGAAGTGCAGCGTGCGCGTGGGGGGCAGATGACCGTGTACACCGCCACGGGCGATGGCCAGCGCCTCGGCCCTCACCGTGCGCGGGAGCGCGCGCGCGAGTGGATGGCGGAGCCGTCGCCGGATCTCGTCGCGGTCGCGGGCCGCGAGTGCGTGGCAGAGGGCGTCGAGGAAGGCAAGCATGTGAGTGCGATATAGTATCTTAAACACATCTTGCTACTAATTTGGGCCCGCGTCAAGTCACGAACGGGTCACGCGGCCAGCGGTGGAATGGGGGCTAGCCGTCCAGCAGGTCAAAGCGCACGCCGCGGCGGTTGTCGCGGCGCTTTCTGGGGGCGTAGCGGAAGAGTTGTGCCGGCCGGCCGCGGCCTTCGCTGCGCCATTCGTCGGTGGGTTCCACGAGGTAGGCGGCCTGGAGCGCGCGGCGAAAGCTCGCCTTGTGGAGGCGACGGTCGAGCAGCAGCTCGTAGATGGACTGGAGCTCGCTGAGCGTGAAGGTCGGGGGGAGCAGGCGGAAGGCGAGCGGCGCCTGGTTGAGCCGGTCGCGGACAGCGTCGAAGGCTGCGTCGATGATGGCGCGATGACGCGGCGCGAGAGTCGGCAGGTTGCCGAGCCCGAACCAGGTGAAGTTGGCGTCGGGGAGGGTTCGGTCGGACTCGGGGGTGAGGGCGAGGAAGCCGACGGAAACCTCGGCTTCACCTGGGTGGCGCCGATTGTCGCCGAAGGCGCGGATCTGCTCGATGGCGCTCGGGGCCGTGCCGAGCGTGGCGCGCGCGACGCGTGCCGCGGCGTCGGCCAGCGATTCTTCGCCGCGGGGCGCGTCCCAAGGCAGAATCCAGCGCTCGCGCGAGCGGGCATCCGGAGACTTGTTGAGCAGCACGGCAAGACTTCCCGAATGCGGACTGATCGCCACGATGTCCACAGACAGCGTCGTCTGGCGTGCTGCGGAACGGGGGTTGGGCGAAGGGCGTTCACGCATCACGCGCGAATTAGTAGCAAGGCGACACTAAAGTCAAGGGCCCCGCCGAAGCGGGGCCCGTTCGTTTGCCGTGTGCGTGCGCGGTGGTATATACGGCGCGTGCGGCCGACCGTCAACCGATGGACATGCTGGTTAACACGTTACCAGCTGATGGAGCCTTTCCTGCTCGTGTCGACATCTTCTTCCTGGCCGGCCTTGAACAGAAAGGCCTGCATGTTCTTGGTGAGAAAACTGCGCGCCTGCGGATCCATGACATTCAACCCGTAGTGGTTGATGAGCATGGTCTGCTGCTTGAGCCACAGTCCCCAGCAGTCCTGGCAAATCTCGGCGACGATACGCGCACCGATCGGCCCCGGAAAGGGCGCGCGCTCGAACGCGGGTCGGACCTGTGCACAGCGGGTGCAGGTGATTTCAGCCATCAACGATTTCCGTGTGGCGCGCGGCGGTCAGTGTCCACGCGCGTACTCGACCTTTGCCAGGCCGAAGAGCTGGAGCAGGCGGATGTACGTCCATCCGATATCGAACTCGTACCACTTGGCCTTGAACTTGGCGGATTTGGGATCGGCGTGGTGGTTGTTGTGCAATTCCTCGCCACCGAGCCAGAAGGCGATGGGCACGATGTTCCGGCTCTCGTCCTTGACGTCGAAGTTGCGGTAGCCGAGCGCGTGTCCAATGCCGTTGATGACGCCGGCGGCCCAGAACGGGATCCACATCATCTGGACGGCCCAGACGAGCGGTCCGACGAAGAATCCGAAGAGATACGTATCGAGGGCGAGCATCACGAGAATGCCGACCCAGTTGAGTGGGGAGAGCAGGTGGCGCTCGATCCAGTCATTGGGCGTGCCCTTTCCGTACTTCTCGAGCATACCGGGCTGGCGCACCGCCTTCCGATAGTAAAAGGCGCCCTTGAGCACGATGTTGCGCAGGCCTTCGATGACCGGGCTGTGCGGATCGCCCTCGCGATCGGCGAAGGCATGGTGCTTGCGGTGGCAGGCCACCCACTCCTTGGTGACGATGGCGGTGGTGAGCCACAGCCAGAGCCGCATGGGGAGGGCCGCGAGATAGTGGAGGCGGACTCCGCGGTGCGTCTGCGCGCGATGGAGGAACAGCGTGACGCAGACATTGGTGAGATGACCCGCGATGACGATGAACAGCACGGGGGTCCACCAGCGGCCGGCCAACATGCCGAAACCTGGCATACCAATCTCCGAGTAATGCGAAAACGAGACCCGCTCCGTGACGACACGGGCCAGGGGGAGGCATACGTCCGGAGCCAACTGCTCGGACACATCGGCAGAAATCTAATGTCTCCGGAAGACGCGGGCCACGGAACAGCAGTCACGGGACGGCGTGCTTCCTAACCGTAATGGCAGGATATGGATACGCGGTCAGTCCGAGGCTGCGCGGCTGCCGTGGGATCGCGTGTTGCGAGCCAGTATCTTTGAGTGATGACGCGACCGCCGCACCACCGCCCCAGCGGCGGCTACCAGAATCCGTGGCCGGGGGACCGGGCGCATGGAATCGGGGATCTGTTGCGCTGGGCACGCGAGCGGCGCCGGCGCCCAAAGGTTGCCGAGCTGCCGCCGCCAGCGCCGCCCCGCGTCGTGGCGAGCAGGTACGACCGGCCGCGGGCGGCCCCGACAGTGCTCACGGCCACGTGGCTCGGACACGCGACGACGCTGCTGCAACTCGGTGGCCTGAACGTGCTGACCGATCCCATGTGGAGCCATCGCGCGAGCCCCGTGTCGTGGGCAGGCCCGGCACGGCTCGTGCCCCCGCCGGTGCCGCTCGACGCGTTGCCGCCGATCGATGTGGTGCTGCTCTCGCACAACCATTACGACCATCTGGATCGTTGGACCGTACGCCAGTTGGCCATGCGAAATGCGGGCATCACGTGGTACGTGCCGCTCGGCCTCGCGGCCACGCTTACCGGATGGGGCGCGCGCGATGTGCGGGAGATGGACTGGTGGGACACCGATCGCGCCGGGGACGCAACGGTGGCTTGCGTCCCGGCGCGACATTTCAGTGCGCGCACGCCCTGGGATCGCGCCCGCACGCTCTGGGCGGGGTGGACGATTGCGGCGCACGGGTGGCGCGTGCTCTTTGCCGGCGACACGGCGTACCATCCCGAGTTCGGGGCGATCGCGACGCGGCAGGGTCCGTTCGACCTCGTCCTGTTGCCGGTGGGCGCGTACGAGCCGCGGTGGTTCATGGGCAGCGTCCACATGAACCCGGAAGACGCGATGGCCGCTTACGGGGATCTGTGCGCGGCGCAGCCCAACGCGCCAGCGCCCGACCTGCTGCCCATCCACTGGGGCACCTTCCGGCTCACGGATGAGCCGGTGGACGAGCCCCCGGCACGACTGCGGGCGCGATGGATGGAGGCGGGGCTGCCGGAGGGGGCACTGTGGCTTGCAACCCATGGCCAAACGCGACGTCGCGAGAGACCGGGATGACGTGCTATACTGGGGAACCGTTTCCTCGTACCGGATCGCTCATGCGCCGACCGTTCCGTCTGCTCACCGTGTTGCTCGCCGCCACGCTGCCGCTTCGTGCGGCGCGTGCCCAGAACCTGCCGCCCGAACCGCACGCGGTCACCGACGTGATCGTGCGACCGGGCGACATCATGCGCGTCAAATTCTGGCCCGAGACGCAATATTCGGGAGACTACCAGGTGGAGACGTCTGGCATCGTGGCGATGCCGCTGCTGGGGGAGATGCACGTCATCGGCAAGCCGCTCGGCGAGGTGCGGAACGAGGTGCGCGACCGGTATCGCTCACTGACGACGAATGGTGTGGCGATCGTGTCGTTGCAATTCCGGGTGAGCGTCATCGGCCAGGTGTTGCGTCCCGGCCTCTATCCGGTGGACGCCACGCAGTCGGTGTTCGACGTCCTGAGCCAGGCGGGGGGGCCCAGCCCCGGCGCCGATATCACGCAGATCCGGCTGCTCCGCAA
>Ga0307375_10000655_pt1 | contig 41574 bp, 35 predicted proteins | sample TR1MG_FD_202531 | JGI IMG/M metagenome (GOLD analysis project Ga0307375, IMG submission 202531) | Soil microbial communities from Risofladan, Vaasa, Finland - TR-1 | ecosystem: Environmental > Terrestrial > Soil > Coastal area > Acid sulfate soil | place: Finland: Risofladan, Vaasa | collected...
CGGCATCTGCCCGTCCGTTCAGTGCACTCATTTGTCGTTGCAGTTCCATGCGTTCGGTTTTGGTCAGTTTCATCGCTCCCTCCATGGGAACGATTATACTACCTATTTAAACGTTACAGTCCACTAGCCATGCAAAAGACGCATGTCAAGTCCACCCGCAAGGAGTACGCCGTGGTTGTAAACCGACTAAAGCCGGAACAACCACGCAGGCTGGTCAGCCTTGCATGGCCATTCGACTAGCCATGCAAAAGACGCATGTCAAGTCGCTGGTCATCACCGGGGCGTCGAGCGGGCTGGGGCTGGCCCTCGCGCGCCACTATCTCGAGCGCGGCGCGACCGTCGCCGCCATCGCCCGCCGCGGAGAATTGCTGCAAGGTCTTGCAGATGAATTTCCCGAACAGGTTTTTTGCTACGCGCTGGATGTGCGTGATTCGCATGCCGTCCAGGATGCCGCAAACGATTTTATTGCGCGCGCAGGTGTGCCGGATGTGGTCATCGCCAATGCCGGCGTGAGCATTGGCACACTGACCCGCCATGCCGAAGACAACGAGGTGTTCCAGCACGTAATGGACATCAACGTGTTGGGTGCAGTGAAGACCTTTCAGCCGTTCGTGGAGGCGATGCGCGCAGCCGGTTGCGGCCGGCTGGTCGGCATTGCAAGCGTCGCGGGTTTCCGCGGCCTGCCGGGAGCAGGTGCCTACTCCGCCTCCAAGGCTGCACTGATCTCCTATCTGGAAAGCCTGCGCATAGAATTGCGCGGCAGCGGCGTTAAGGTGGTGACCATCTGTCCCGGCTACATCAGGACCCCGATGACTGCACTCAATCCATACACTATGCCATTCATCCTGGATGCGGACGAAGCGGCAAAACGCATCGCGCGTGCCATAGCACGGCAAACCTCATTCAGCGTGATCCCGTGGCAAATGGGTTTGGTCGGACGCGTACTCAAGTGGTTGCCGCGCTGGCTGTACGACAGCCTGTTTGCCAATGCGCCGCGCAAGCCGCGCGGGCCCGGCAATACCTGATCAAAACTTGACAGGGCCATTTTTGTGGACAGAATATCGGTACTGAAAAAACAAGTCATAACCCAAGGAGATCGCATGAAATTATATTATTCACCGGGAGCCTGTTCACTCTCCGCACACATCGCGCTGCATGAAACCGGCATGCTTTTTGAGATCGACCGCTTGATAAAATCCACCAAGATGACGGCAGGCGGTGAAGATTTCATGCAGATCAACCCCAAAGGCTACGTGCCTGCCATCAAGCTGGATGACGGCAGCATCCTGACCGAATGCGCTGTCGTGCTGCAGTACATAGCCGACCAGAAACCCGGCTCCGGCCTGGCGCCCAAGGCCGGCACGATGGAGCGTTACCGCCTGCAGGAATGGCTCAACTTTATCAGCAGCGAACTGCATAAATCCTTCAGCCCGTTGTTCAACAAGGACACGACGGAAGATGTAAAAACCAATGTTCGCAATCATCTGACCAAGCGCCTGGGCCATGTGGAAACACAGTTGGCCAACAAGCCCTATCTGATGGGCGATCATTTCACCGTGGCGGATGCATATCTGTTTGTGGTGGCAGGTTGGAGCAAGCACGTCGGTTTCGATCTGGGCCCGTTTCCAAAGCTCAGGGAATACATGGCGCGGGTCGCGGGACGTCCTGCGGTGCAGGCCGCGATGAAGGCCGAGGGTTTATTGAAATAATTCGCTTGCCTCGCCGATATTTTGTAGGAGCCCGATTAATCGGGCGATTCGGCACGCAGGCAATCGCGCAATACCCACAGGGTACAAGAACCTCTTCGAGGTAAATTGCGCTCCTACAGCGTCTGAATTTATCCGGACAATTTTTTCTTCAATACATCGTTCAGCTGCGCCGGGTTTGCCTTGCCCTTGCTGGCCTTCATCGCCAAGCCGACGAAAAAGCCGAACAGTTTTTCCTTGCCGCTGCGGTATTCCGCAACCTTGTCGGCATTGGCAGCGATGATCCCGTCGACGATCTTCTCGATCGCGCCGCTGTCGGAAATCTGTTTCAGTCCTTTGGCTTCGATGATACTGTCGGCATCGCCGCCTTCGCTCCACATCGTGCGGAATACTTCCTTTGCGGCGGAATTTGAAATGGTTCCGTCCGCGATGAGTTTCAGCATGCCGCCGAGTTGCTGCGGCGTGATTGGACACTGCGCCATTTCCAGACCCTCGCGGTTCAGCTGCGCGCTAACTTCGCCGTTGATCCAGTTGGCGCATAGTTTTGCTGCATAACTTTCAGCCGAATGTGCTTCAGGTGAAGAAAGATTGCCGGCACTCACTCCATGTGACAGCAATGATTTAACTGCACCCTCGAAGAAGTCTGCCATTTCGCGCGAAGTCGTGAGGTTGTTGGCATCGTAAGCGCTAAGCGCATACTCGCTTGTGTAGCGGTCACGTTTGGCTTGCGGCAGCTCCGGCAGCGTGGCACGCACCTGTTCCAGCATCGCGGGTGTGATCTCCAGCGGCAGCAGGTCCGGGTCGGGGAAGTAGCGGTAGTCATGCGCCTCTTCCTTGCTGCGCATCATGCGCGTCTCGCCACTGTCAGGGTCGAACAGGATGGTGGCCTGCTGGATCTTGCCGCCGTTTTCCAGCGTGTCGATCTGCCACTGCACTTCGTAATCTATGGCCTGCTGCATGAACTTGAACGAGTTGAGGTTCTTGATCTCGCGGCGCGTGCCCAGCGGTCCGCCGGGACGGCGCACCGACACGTTGACGTCGCAGCGGAACGAGCCTTCCTGCATGTTGCCGTCGCAGATGCCGATCCAGCGCACCAGCGAGTGCAGGGTCTTGGCATAGGCGACCGCCTCCGCCGCCGAACTCATGTCAGGTTCGGAGACGATTTCCAGCAGCGGTGTTCCTGCGCGATTCAGGTCAACTCCGGTAACGCCCTGTGACTCGCCGTGTACTGATTTTCCCGCATCTTCTTCCAGATGGGCACGGGTGATGCGCACCACTTTTTCATAGGGCTTGGCATTTCCGGACAGAGGTTCGACCTGTATCGCCAGCGCGCCCTGTCCCACCACCGGCAGATCGAACTGGCTGATCTGGTAGCCCTTGGGCAGATCGGGATAGAAATAATTCTTGCGCGCGAACACCGAACGGGGCGCGATGTGCGCGCCGACCGCGAGGCCGAACTTGATCGCGCGTTCCACCGCGCCCTTGTTCAGTACCGGCAACACCCCGGGCAGCGCGATGCTCACCGCGTCCGCCTGGGTATTCGGCTCGGCACCATAGGTGGTGGAGGCGCCCGAGAATATTTTACTGCTGGTCGAAAGCTGGGTGTGCACTTCCAGCCCGATGACGATTTCCCACTGCATCATTTGCTCCGTGCCTTCGAGGCGGGTGGCAGTGCGGTGCGCACGCCATCCCAGAACGCGATGCGCGCTTCGATAGCTTCGCGGCCTGCCTTGGATGCTGCGCGCAGCTTGGTATCGCTGCCCCCGCACAGGTGGCCCAGCAGCCGCAGCGAAAGCGGGCCATGCAGTTCATCGTCGAGATGGATGTGGCGCTCAAGGTAGTAGTAGAACAGCGGCGCTTTGCGTTTGCTGATGTTCATGTCGGCCAGTAGTGCGCGGAACATGCCGGGAATCACCTGTTCACGGCCGAGTGCGAACGCGGCGGCCACGAGATGGGTTTTGCCGCTGTCGATGAAGCCGAAGGTGGTCTGCATGAACCGGCGTGACGGTTCGGGAATTTTGGCAGTCCTCAGTGCCTTTTCGATGCCGTTGCGTTGCACCGATTTGAGGAAGGCTTTCACCGGAGCTGTGTCGGCACCCACTTCTTCCATCGCGCCGATGTACAGGTCAAAGTGGCTGACGAAAGTAGGATTGCCCTTGGCATCCGGCAACCCGTCATCAGTCTCTTCGCCCAGCACGATCTCGTTGATTAAACGCTGTGCCGAAGTGGTGGTTGCATCGCTGGTTGGCATCCACGGCACATTGGTGGCGGCCAGGTCGCGCTGCAGGTATTTCAGCAGCGACATGAAGTCCCATACCGAGTAGACATGGTGTTCCATGAAGGTGCGCAGGTCGTCGATGTTGCGCACCGCGCCGTAGACGGGGTGACGGTCGAGTTGTTTCTTGAGTGCTGGTACGCCGGTGAATTTGGTGATTTTCATAAAGGCTCAAAGTTTGGGCGCGCGGCTGTGCCAGTCGGTCGCCAGCTGGTATTGGTGCGCGACGTTCAGCATCCGCGCCTCGCTGAAATAATTGCCGATGATCTGCAGCCCGACCGGGCGGCCGTTGCTGCCGAAGCCGGCAGGAATGGACATGCCGGGCAGCCCCGCCAGGTTCACCGCGATGGTGTAGATGTCTGACAGGTACATCTGCACCGGGTCGTCGCCCTTTTCGCCCAGATTGAAGGCGGTGGAAGGACTGGTCGGCCCCATGATCACATCGCATAGCTTGAACGCATCGTCAAAATCCTGGGCGATCAGGCGGCGGATCTTCTGCGCCTGCAGGTAATACGCGTCGTAATAACCGTGCGACAGCACATAAGTGCCGATCATGATGCGGCGTTTCACTTCCTCGCCGAAGCCCTGCGCGCGGCTTCTTTCATACATATCGGTGAGGTCGCCGTATTCCGGCGCACGGTAGCCGTAGCGCACGCCGTCGTAGCGCGACAGGTTGCTGGAGGCTTCCGCCGGGGCCAGCACGTAATACACCGGAACCGCCAATCTTGAATTGGGCAGGCTGATGTCGACGATGGTTGCGCCCAGCTTCTTGTATTCTGCGATCGCCGCATTCACGCAGCCGGCCACATCCTGCGCCAATCCTTCTGCAAAGAATTCCCTGGGCAGGCCGATGCGCAGGCCGGCCAAGGGCTTGTTCAGGTCGCGGGCGTAATCCTCCTTGTCGCGCTGCAGGCTGGTGGAATCGCGTTCGTCGAAACCGGTCATCACGTTCAGCAGCAGAGCCAGATCTTCCGCGCTGCGCGCCATCGGCCCGGCCTGGTCCAGGCTGGAGGCAAACGCGATCATGCCGTAGCGCGATACCGTGCCGTAAGTCGGTTTGATGCCGGAGATGCCGCACAGCGCGGCGGGCTGGCGTATCGAGCCGCCGGTGTCGGTGCCGGTTGCGGCGGCGCATAAGCGCGCCGCCACGGCACAGGCCGCACCCCCCGAGCTGCCCCCGGGCACGGCATTTTTATCCCACGGATTCTTTACGGCACCGAAATGGGATGTTTCGTTGGATGAACCCATCGCGAATTCGTCCATGTTGGTCTTGCCCAGATTTACCGCTCCGGCATTATTGAACTGGGTGATGACGTGCGCATCGTAGGGGGCGATGAAGTTCTCCAGCATCTTCGAGCCGCAGGTGGTGCGCCAGCCCTGGGCACAGAAGATGTCCTTTTGCGCGATCGGGATGCCGGTGAGCGGCTGCGCCCTGCCGCCGGCCAGCAGTGCATCGGCCCGGCGTGCCTGACCCAGGCTGGTTTCGGCATTGACGGTGATGTAGGCGTTCAACGCGGGATTGAGCTCGGCAATGCGATCGAGATAGAGTTGTGTCAGTTCCACGCTGCTGATTTTTCCGGCGCGCAGTGCGCTGCCGAGTTGATGCAAACTTGAGTTAAGCATGGTCCGGATTATTCGATGACTTGCGGAACGAGATACAAACCTGCTTCGACCTGGGGCGAGCCCTTGTATTGCGGAGCAAGGGACTGGAACAGCTCGCGCTGGTCGCCTTCCGTCACCACATCTTCGCGCAGCCGCTGTGTCACATCCTGGGCATGGGACATGGGGGTGATGCCATTGGTGTCGACGGCCTGCATTTCGGCGATCAGGTCGAAAATACCGGAAAGTTGCGCGCGGGCGGATTCGATTTCCGTTTCAGCCATCGCCAGCCTTGCCAGGCTGGCGACTTTGCGGACATCTGCATTGGTCAGGGACATAGTAAAAACTTTATGGAAATAAGGCCAATAGGGTATCATATAAGGGTTTATTGACGCACCTCTTTGACTACAGGACACGACATGTTTGGATTTTTAAAAGGCTATTTTACGAATGATCTGGCGATTGACCTCGGCACTGCAAACACGCTGATCTGGGTGCGCGGGCAGGGCATCGTGCTGGATGAACCGTCAGTGGTGGCGATACGCCAGGAGGCGGGGCCGAACGGCAAGAAAGTTGTCCAGCAGGTCGGGCTTGCCGCGAAGCAGATGATGGGCCGCACGCCGGGCAGCATTACCGTGATCCGCCCGATGAAGGATGGCGTGATCGCCGACTTCACCGTTACCGAGCTGATGCTCAAACATTTTATCCGCAAGGTTTACAAGGCGGGCATTTTCAGTCCCAGTCCGCGTATCGTGATTTGTGTGCCGTGCGGCTCCACCCAGGTGGAACGGCGCGCGATCCGCGAATCGGCAGTCGGTGCCGGAGCTCGTCGTGTGGAGCTGATCGAGGAGCCCATGGCGGCTGCGATCGGTGCGGGTCTGCCGGTGGAAGAAGCGACCGGTTCGATGGTGGTGGACATCGGCGGGGGCACCACGGAAGTGGGCGTAATCTCTCTGGGCGGACCGGTGTATTCCGGCTCGGTGCGCGTCGGCGGCGACAAGTTCGACGAGGCCATCATCAATTACATCCGGCGAAATTACGGCATGCTGATCGGCGAATCCACTGCCGAACAAATCAAGAAGACGATAGGTTCCGCTTTTCCCGGCAGCGAAGTGCGCGAGATGGAAGTGACCGGGCGCAATCTGGCCGAGGGTGTGCCGCGCAGTTTCACCATTTCCAGCAATGAAGTGCTCGAAGCGATGACCGATCCGCTCAACAACATCGTCAGCGCGGTGAAGACAGCGCTTGAACAAACCCCGCCCGAACTCGGCGCGGACATTGCCAACAAGGGCATGGTGTTGACCGGCGGCGGCGCGCTGCTGCGCGATCTGGACCGCCTGCTGATGGAGGAAACCGGTTTGCCGGTGTTGATTGCCGACGACCCGTTGACCTGCGTGGTGCGCGGTTCCGGCATGGCACTGGAACACATGGATAAGTCGACCAGCATTTTCACCACCGAATAATTTTCATTTCCCGACAGGGTGATGAAAAAAGCAGTTACGCCGGGCGGGGTAGTTTTTCCATACCCTGCTTGTTCTCCAAGATCCGCGATGGAATATAGTTGATAGACAGCACGCAATCTTTCCAGTTTTTCAATCGCGGCCCCAGTCCGGTGGCGCGCTTGGTTTTTTTTGCAGTGCTGTCGTTGCTGCTGTTGTTCGTGGACGCCCGCTATCGCTATCTGGAATCGACGCGCAGCGCTTTGTCGGTGCTGATCTCGCCGATACAGCGGCTGGCAGCCCTGCCGGACGCATTGTGGCAACAGGTGGGCGATTTTTTTATCACCCAGAGCAGGCAACATGATCTGATCAGGCAGAACGATGATTTTAAACTGCAGCATCAGAACGACGCCGCGCAATTGCTGCAGTTGCAAGCATTGGAATTGGAAAACCAGCATTTGCGCAATCTGGACGCGCTGCCGATACGCAGCCAATTCACTACCCAATTGGTCCAGGTCATTTATGCCGAGCGCGACGTATTCAGGCGCAAAGTACTTATCAACAAGGGTGCGGATGCGGATGTGAAGCGCGGACAGGTGGTGATGGATGATGTCGGCATCATCGGCCAGATCACCCGCGTCTATCCCTGGCTTTCCGAAGTCACCCTGATAACCGAAAAAGACCAGGCCGTGCCGGTGCAGGTGCTGCGCAATGGATTGCGCACCATCGTGTTTGGCGCCGGGAATATCAGCCAGTTGTCATTGCGTTATATGCCGGCCAGCGCGGATATCCAGATCGGCGATGTGCTGGTCACTTCCGGCATAGACGGCACTTATCCGCCGGGCATCCCGGTCGCAAGGGTGATCAAGATCGAGCGCGATCCAGACTATCCCTTTTCGAACGTTACCTGCCTGCCGATCGCCGGAGTGGATAATCACCGCCATCTGCTGATATTGTCCGGCATGCCCAAGTTGCCCCAGCGCCCGGATGAAAAATCAGGGGCGGCAAATGCCGGTAATCGCGTGAAGATCCGGAGAAATAATTAGATGCCCTATTTTTCCATGCAAGCCAAACCTGAAATCCAGCGGCCGGTCAGCAACATTCTTATTGTGTCCAGCGTTCTGGCCGCGCTGTTTTTGAATGGGCTTCCCTGGGCAGGCGTCGGGCTGATATTGCGCCCGGACTTTGTAGCGCTGGTTCTGTTGTATTGGTGCATGCACAAGCCGTTGCGTGTCGGGATCGGATTGTCGTGGGCGGTGGGGATACTCGCCGACGTGTCGGATGCCACTCTGTTCGGCCAGCACGCGCTCGCTTATACACTGCTCGCTTTCGGCGGAGTGGTGCTGCACCGCAGGCTGCAGATGTTCGATTTGCGCCAGCAGACCATTCAGGTGTTCGGGATATTCGCTTTGACTTACGCAGTATATGCGGTGGTGAATTGGCAGGCGAATGGCTACGTGGTGTGGCCTTATTTGCTCGGTTGTGTGACTTCGACTTTGCTATGGATGCCGCTCAGCATCATGTTCCGGGCAATGCGGCAGAACAGAATGCGGCAGAACAGAATGGATCATAATCGTCCATGAAGAAGCATGTTGAGTTTAAAAACCACCAGCGCGAGATTTTTCATTTCCAGTTGCGGTTGTACTTTGGCATCGGCTTTGTCTCGGTATTGCTGGCGATCCTGCTGGTGCGTTTCGTCTATCTTCAGGGGGTGCGCCACAGTTATTACCAGACGCTGTCGGAAAGCAACCGCATCGCCATCGTCCCGATCGTTCCCAATCGTGGCCTGATCGTCGACCGCAACGGCGTGGTGCTGGCGCGCAACTATTCCGGTTACACGCTGGAGATAAACCGGAGCAAAACGGCAGATATCGAGGCCACTATAAACGATCTGTCCACGCTGGTGGAAATCACCAACAAGGATCGCAGACGTTTCAAAAAGCAGCTCGCCGAGACCCACAACTTTGAAACACTGGTAATTCGCAGTCACCTGAGCGATGAGGAAGTCGCGCGCTTTGCCGCGCAGCAATATCGCTTTCCGGGTGTCGAGATCAAGGCGCGATTGTTTCGCGATTATCCGTTCGGTGAAAAGACCTCCCATATGATCGGTTATATCGGGCGCATCAACGATACCGAGGTAAGTCAACTTGAGGATAGCGACCTGGCGGCAAATTATCGCGGTTCGGATTACATCGGCAAGACCGGTCTGGAACAGAGCTACGAAAGCGATCTGCACGGTACCACCGGCATAGAACAGGTCGAAGTGGATGCGAACGGCCGCGCGGTGCGGGTGATTTCACGCACCGCGCCCGTCCCCGGCAACACACTGGTATTGAGCATTGACATAAAGTTGCAGGAGATCGCCGAGCAATCGTTTGGCAAGTATCGCGGCGCGCTGGTCGCGATAGACCCGAACAATGGTGAAGTGCTGGCCTTCGTCAGCAAGCCCGGATATGACCCCAACCTGTTCATCGACGGCATCGATCCGCAAAGTTGGGATGAACTGAACAATTCGCCGGATGTGCCGCTCACCAATCGCGCGCTGCGCGGCCAATATCCGTCAGGCTCGACCATCAAGCCTTTCATGGCGCTTGCCGGGCTGTATTATCACACCCGAACCCCCGAGCAAACCATCAACGATCCCGGCGTCTATTATTTGCCGGGCAGCAGCCGCCAGTATCGCGATTGGAAGGTGGGCGGGCACGGCAGCGTGAACATGTTCAAGGCCATACAGGTGTCCTGCGATACCTATTTCTACGGTCTGGCAACCGAAATGGGCATAGACAACATTTACAACTATTTGTCGCGCTTTGGTTTTGGCAAGAAAACGGGTATCGATCTGGAGGGTGAAACCTCCGGCTTGCTGCCTTCGCGAGAATGGAAAATGAAACGCTATAACCAGATATGGTATCCGGGCGACACCGTATCGGTCGGCATCGGGCAGGGTTACAGCCTGGTCACCCCCATGCAGCTGGCATTTGCCACCGCCACGCTGGCAAACAACGGTGTGGCATACCAGCCGCACCTGGTAAAAGAAGTGCAAAGTCCGCGCAGCAGCGAAAATCGTTCCATCGGCAAGCCACCACTGTACGATTTGAACATCGACCCGAAGGCTCTGGATCTGGTCAGGCGTGCCATGATAGCCGTCACGCAACCCGGTGGCACGGCGGTATACGCATCCATGGGCGCGCCCTATCAAATTGCCGGCAAGACCGGTACGGCTCAGGTGGTTGCGATGAAGCAGGGTGAGAAATATAACGCCAAGGATTTCAGCGAGCGGAATCGTGATCATGCCTGGTTCATCGCCTACGCCCCTGCCGACAAACCCCGGATCGCATTGGCGGTGCTGGTCGAAAACGGCGGCCACGGCGGCACCACAGCGGCACCCATTGCGCGCAAGGTGTTCGATTACTACCTGCTCGGGAAAGAGCCGAAGCCGTTGACTCCCGTGGAAGTGAAAGAGGACGAACAATATGACTAGGCGACAACTCTGGGAACGTTTCATCGCGCATATCGACCGGCAGCTGCTGCTGGGTATCAGCCTGCTGCTGCTGACCAGCCTGCTGGTGTTGTACAGCGCCGATAATGCAAGCTGGGATCGTCCGTTGGGCCAGCTGCGCAATATTCTGGTGGCGTTGGCCTGCATGTGGGTCGTTGCCAACCTGCCGTTGCATTACCTGATGCGTACCGCCGTGCCGGTTTATGTGCTGGGCATGGTATTGCTGATAGCCGTGGCGCTGTTCGGGGAGATCAGCCACGGTGCGCGACGCTGGTTGAACCTTGGCGTGATGACCATACAGCCGTCCGAATTGATGAAGATCGGCGTGCCGCTGATGATGGCATGGTATTTCGAGAGGCATGAAGCCACACTTACGCTGAAAAATTATTTCATCGCCGCGTTGCTGTTGCTGATGCCGGTAATGCTGATCGCACGCCAGCCGGATCTGGGTACGTCGCTGCTGATCTCAGCGAGCGGGTTTTATGTGTTGTTCCTGGCGGGACTGAGTTGGCGCGTGATGGGCGGGTTGCTGGTCGCCGGGATCGCCAGCGCGCCGGTGATGTGGTCGATGATGCACGAATATCAGCGCCATCGCATCATGATGTTGCTCGATCCTTCGCAGGACGCGCTGGGCACCGGTTATCACACTATCCAGGCAAGCATCGCGGTGGGCTCGGGCGGCATTCTCGGCAAGGGCTATTTGAACGGCACCCAGACCCACCTGGATTTTCTGCCGGAGCGCACCACCGATTTTATATTCGCCGTCTATTCCGAAGAGTTCGGTCTGATCGGTAACCTGATCATGCTGTCCCTGTACGCATTCGTGATCTGGCGCGGCTTCATCATCACTTCGCATGCCTCCACCTATTTCACGCGCTTGATGGCCGGTTCAATAACGCTGACTTTCGCCACTTATGCATTCGTCAACATGGCCATGGTCAGCGGTATCCTGCCTGTGGTTGGCGTGCCGCTGCCGCTGATCAGTTACGGCGGCACGTCCATGCTGACCCTGCTGCTCGGTTTTGGTATGCTGATGAGTATAGAGACACACAAGAAATTGGTTAAAACTTGATAAAACAGCCATCCTGCCAGCAACCCGAAACCGGCGCACAAGCCGCCGGTTAACAGTAGCCAGGCAGCCGGTTAATAGGAGAATGCATGAATATTAAGGCCGTAGTTTTGATCGTAACGACACTGTCGCTCGCTGCATGCGGCACTGTTCCGCAGCGCAAGGCGGCAACCCCGGGTCCGGCCACAAGTGGTGTCGGCTATCTCCCCGGGGATGGTCCTGGTACGAATATACCCGCCAATCTTGATGCGATACCGGATGCGGTGCCAAAAGTCGAATCGTTGCACCCTTATGCCAATCGTCCCTATATCGCGCTGGGCAAGACCTACACGCCGATGACCGTGGTTGGGAATTTCAGGGAGCGCGGCATCGCCTCATGGTATGGAAAAAAATTCAACGGAGAGCGCACTTCGAGCGGCGAGATTTATGACATGTATGCCATGACCGCCGCGCATCCCACGCTGCCGCTGCCCAGCTATGCGCGGGTGACGAATCTTTCCAATCACAAATCGGTCATCGTGCGCATCAATGACCGGGGGCCGTTCATGAAGGATCGCATCATCGACCTTTCATACACTGCAGCGTACAAGCTGGACCTCCTTGCCGACGGCAGTGCGGAAGTCGAAGTGGAAAGCATCGATCCCAATGTCACTGTCAATAGCATTGCTGCCAGCACATTGCAAAGCCAGCCGCTGGAAAGCAGCGCGCCTGTCAATCTGGATGTTCTCCCCGCGGCAGCCTCTGCTGTTGCCGCCGCCCCGGTTGCGGCAGCTGCATCTTCCATTCCCGCTGTTCCGGCAGCTGCGCCCGCGACTGCCGGCACGCCGCCCGTTGCAATAGCATCATTGGCCAGCAGTGACACCGCTGTTTATCTGCAACTCGGCGCATTCAAAACACAGGAAGCCGCAGAAGCGTATCTGGCAAAGATGCGCAGTAAACTCGGTGACAATGGCAAGCAGCTCAAGCTGTCCACCAGGGACGGATTGGTTCGTGTGCATATCGGGCCGTATGCCAGCCAGAGCGAAGCGCGCAGCAGCGCCGACAGCATGGAAGCCAAGCTGGGCTTCAAGCCTATGGTGAATTTGCCGTAACTTTAGTGGCCGTTAGTGCTGATAACCAGCGACTTGGCTGAAGTATTTTTTCAGCCTAGTCGAATGGTTAGTTGTTTCATCAGTGCCCGCCCAAACCTCCGCTCACTTGCGGCCGATCGAGGCGGCGCACAGGGGACAGGAAAACCAGAAGCCATCATGTGCGCTGTGCGCACGCCATATTTTCCAGCCGGGGATCGTATGCTACGCTGGGTTCAAGGGGATAAGGTTGTTTGGAGAGAATGTCTGCAAACGGCCGATTGTGTTGAAAAACTCGATTTTTTAGAAACGTTGAAATTCTGCCGAACACCGTTGCATTGCGAAACGCAACTGATTTTCATCGTATAGGTCAATCAGAGGTTCCATAACGAACGATCAAGCAAAATGGGGCCCGCCCATATCCTTTGAAATACAACTTGCCTAAAGGCCTTAAATTATTTTTAGTCCTCTGAAAAAGGATTTTTTCAACACATTAGGCCAGTTGCTGCCGTTCGCAAGTGGCGGTTATGCGGTAGTGAATATTGGGAGGGCATAAGAATTTTGTGTAAATGGTCATTCAAGAGAAAACTGCCGCCACTTTGAAAGGAGTCGCAATGACTGAAAAAAATTCTTACACCCTTATCGCGGCTGCTACAGTAAATTAAAAAGGCGGCCGATTAGGCCGCCTTTAACAACTACCAACACTAGAAGTGCTTACATTTTGCCAGACTTAACAGCTGCAAAAAGTGCTTTTGCCGCTTCATCTTCATGGCCCTTAATCAAGGAGTTAAACTGTCCTGTCATAATGGCAGCCTGTTTCTTAAATTTTGGCTCAGTGCTTGCTATTTTGCGATCTTCCACCTTAAAGCCAGACTTGAAATCCTTTGCCAGAGCTGCCTCGCTGCCATATTTTTCTGCAACTCTTTTCCAGGCAGGTCCTACAACATCATGATCAATCGCATGGCATGCCTTGCATGGTGCAGTTGAGAACGCGCTCGCCGATGCAGATATAGCCATCAATCCAGCGGCAACTACAAAAAGTTTCAATGATTTTTTCACCCTACATTCCTCCCTTATATAAATCCGAATCAAAAAAACAGGGTAATTAAAGAATTTAATTACCCCGAATGCTAAGCATGTCTAGAGAGACGCTAAGTACGTATGGAGAGACTACGAAACGTACTTATGTTTAATATATCACAATAATTGAAAATAAATAACATCTGACCGCAGGGCATAAAAAATCCGAATGTCCAGTTTCGGGCTGAGAATTTAGATATTCATTTGTCGCTTGCGGGTCGACAAGAGACAGATGCCGCGTGAACGCGGCATCTGTATTTGAATTTGCTGTTTCGTTTTTCATCCCCTGTGCGCCGCCGAGTAGCGGAGGCTGGTCAGGGGATTTCGGCGGGGACTGATGAAACAACTAGCCATTCGACTAAGCTGGCAAACGGCTTTGCATAGCCATCTGACTAAGTTGGTAAACTACGCCAACCAAGTCATTGGTTAACGCCAGCCAAGTCGCTGGTTATGTTCGGGCAGGTAGTGCGAGTTCCGCAGCCGCCTGACCAGTCGGGCAACGCAGGGTACCCCGCAGGGGCGGCAAACCGGGGTCGCTTTTTCTTTGGCTACTTTATATTTTGGTGCAGCAAAATAAAGTAGCCTGCTGCCGGGCAACCCCCGGCGATGCTGGTTTCTGCAGCCTTAGATTATCCTGCAATCCTCAACACCAACCCCTTCAAATAAGCTCCCTCCGGAAAACTCAGCAGCACCGGATGATCCGCGCTGGCGTGCAGGTAGTGCACGATCTGCGCATCGACGCCGGCATCGAGCGCCGCGCCGGCGACGATCTTCTGGAACAGGTCTTCGCTGATGCCGCCGGAGCAGGAATAGGTGAACAGCAGGCCGCCCGGTCTGAGCAGCTTGAAGGCCAACAGGTTGATGTCCTTGTAACCGCGCGCGGCTTTTTCGGCGAACGCTGCGGTGGGGGCGAACTTGGGCGGATCGAGGATGACCAGGTCGAACTTGCGCCCCTGGTCGCGCAGCGTGCGCAGCGCCTGGAACACATCAGCTTCCAGCCATTCTGCGCGCGACGAATCAAGTCCGTTGTTCGCCAGATTTCCTGCAGCGATGCGCAATGCCTCACCCGAAGCATCGATAGACAGAACCGATTTTGCCCCGCCGCGCAGCGCATACAGCGAAAAACCGCCGGTGTAGCAGAAGCAGTTCAGCACGTCCTTGTCGCGCGCCAGCGTTTCGGTCAGCGCGCGGTTGTCGCGCTGGTCCAGATAGAAGCCGGTCTTTTGTCCGGCCGCCACATCGACGTTGAAACGCAGGCCGTTTTCGACCACTTCCACGTTGTCCGGCAAGGTGCCGCGCAGCACGCCGTTGCGCAGTTCCAGTCCTTCCAGTCCGCGTGAGTCGGAATCGGAGCGTTCATAAATACACGCAGGCTTGCAGAGTTCCTGCAGGATGTCGGCGATGGTGTCGCGCCAGCGTTCCACACCGGCGCTGCCGATCTGCATCACCAGCACGTCGCCGTAGCGATCGACGACCAGTCCCGGCAGGCCGTCGGATTCGGCGTGGATCAGGCGCATGCCGGTGTTCTGCGCTGTTGACATACCCTCTCCCCCAGCCGGCTTCGCCCCCCTCGCTGCGCTCTCCCAGCTTACGGGAGTGGGGAGCAGGGTGTTGCGTGCCGTCAATGCATTGGCTATCCGTTGCCGGAAAAATTCCGCATCGACTTTTTCAGTTTCTCTGAATGACCAGACGCGTGCGCTGATCTGCGAATCCGGGTTGTAGGCTGCACTGGCGAGAAATCCTCCTGCATCATCGCGCACCGCCAGCGTGTCGCCGCTGGCGGGGGCGCCATCCACGCGCTCGATCGCGCCGGAGAATATCCACGGGTGGCGGCGCAGCAGCGATTTTTCGCGGCCCGCCTTGAGCAGGATGCAGGGTTGCGCGGTGGCCGATCCGGTGGAGATTTGCGGCGCGCCACGCGGAGTATTTTTCTGATCGCTATTATTTTTATCTCCGGGTGGCTTGCCGCTGCGCCGGGTGCGCTTGCGGAAATCCCTGTTTCCCTGCGATGGGCCCACCCTCTCCTCAATCCTCTCCCGCTTGCGGGGAGAGCGCAGCGAGGGGGGCGCAGCCAAGCGATCGTCTCTTCTCCCTTTGGGAGAAGGCTGGGATGAGGTCGGTGTGGAAGGTGATCTTGTCTTTTGGATGGTCATATCTTTTCTTTGGATTTTTTTCTGGCGCGTGGATGGGCCGCATCGTAGATTTTGCTCAGATACTGGAAATCGAGATGGGTGTAAACCTGGGTGGTGGAGATGCTGGCGTGGCCGAGCATCTCCTGTACGGCGCGCAGATCGCCGGAAGATTGCAGCACGTGGGTGGCGAAAGAGTGGCGCAGCAGATGCGGATGCACGTTGCTGGTGATGCCCTGTTTGATGCCCCATTGCTTCATGCGCAGCTGCACCACGCGCGGCGAGATGCGCGACCCGCGCTGCCCGACGAACAGCGCGGTCTCGTCCGCCCTGGCCAGCTGGTCGCGCACCACCAGCCAGGCTTTCAGCGCGGTGATGGCGAACCGGCCGAGGGGCACGATGCGCGTCTTGCTGCCCTTGCCGGTCACGCGCACTTCGCCCGCGGCTATATCTGCGCGCATCGGTTCAAGATCAAGATCGACCAGTTCCGCCAGACGCAAACCGGAAGAATAAAACAATTCGAATATTGCCTTGTCGCGTATCGCTGCAGTGGTGTCGGTCGGCAGGTCGACCATGCGTGTCGCCTCGTCGGGCGACAGGGCTTGCGGTAATGTTCTCGGCGACTTGGGTGCGCGCAGGCCGATGCAGGGATTGTCGGCCAGGCCGTGATCGCGCATCAGGTAAGTATAGAAGCCGCGCCACGCCGACAGCATGCGCGCCAATGAACGGCCGCCCAGACCTTTGCTGTGCAGTTGCGCGATAAATCGGCGGATATGATGAATCTTGAGATCGGCCAGCGGAGTCTCCGCGGCCAGTTCGAACAGGTGCCTGAGGTCGCGTGCATAATTCTCCGCGGTCAGTTCGGAATATTGTTTCTCATTGCGCAGCCACGCCAGGTAGCCGCTCAGGTATTGTTGGTTCGGCAATAAGGTATCCGGCATGACTGGCAGTCGTTTTGCAACACCCTGTCAACGGTCAAGGTACGGATGCAACGCACTGCTCACCGCTTCGGCGATGCGTTGCAGGAAAACAGTGCCCATCTCCGGATAAAATCGCTGCCTGTCTTCGCTTGCGAGTACCAGCAAGCCTATGGTCTCGCTGCCGGCGTGTAATGGCAGGTAAGCATAAGAGTGCAATTGCGCGGCTTGCTCGCCAAACCATGCGGCGGTATCGTGTGCCGCATGATGCAGACAAACCGGTTGCGCCTGCGCATCGGCAAATGCCAATACTTCCGCGCTGGGCGGGCTGATCTGCCACAGATGCAACGCGGTGTGGGGTATGGCAAAGATATCGCGCAACAGATGCGGGATCATTTCCTGTACTGTGACCAGGTCGCGTGCAGCGAAGAGTGCAACAACGAATTCATGCACCTTGTGCTGCAGGGCTTCGTTATCCTGTGCAAACGCTATCATTTCGCGCAGCTTTTTTTCCAGTTCCTTGTTCTTCTCGCGCAATGCCAGCAACTGCCGTTCGCTCAACGAAATCGTGCGCCCGCCATGCGGGTGCGGCAGATTGATCTGTACCAGCGTTTCGACATGTTCCTCAAAGAACTGCGGATTGTTCTGCAAATATTGCGCGACTTCTTCAGCTCTCATGGACATCCCCCTATAAATTGATTTCGCCTGTGAACACGCTGGTCGCAGGACCTGTCATCAGCACCGGCTGTCCTTCGCCATCCCAGGTGACGGTCAGCACCCCGCCGCGTGTGGCAACGTTCACCGGGCTATCCAGCAAGCCGCGCCGAATGCCGGTCACGGCTGCGGCACAAGCCCCGGTGCCGCATGACAGGGTTTCGCCCGCACCGCGTTCATACACGCGCAGCCGCAGGGAATGGCGATCCATTACCTGCATGAAACCGGCGTTGACGCGCTTGGGAAAGCGGGAGTGATGCTCGATCAGCGGCCCCAGCTTTTCCACAGGTGCCCGCTCGACATCCGGTACGAGTTGCACGGCATGCGGATTTCCCATCGACATCGCGCTGATGTCCAGTGTTTCGCCGGAGACTATCAGAGGCTCGATGACCGCACCGCTGCCGCCTTCGAATGGGATAAGTGACGGTTCAAAAACCGGCGGACCCATGTTGACCGTTATGCGTCCGTCCTGCTCGAGACGCGGGCTGATCAAACCGCCGCGTGTCTCCACCAGAATCTCGCGCTTGGTGGTGAGCTTCTGGTCGTGCACGAAACGCATAAAACAGCGCGCCCCGTTGCCGCACTGTTCCACTTCGCCACCGTCCGCGTTGAAGATTCGGTAGCGGAAATCGGCCTCTTTGTTCACGGGCTTTTCGACGATCAATATCTGGTCGCAACCCACCCCAAAATGCCGGTCGGCCAGCAGGCGCAATTGCACCGGAGTGAGCTGGATTTTTTGGCGCACACCGTCAAGCATGACGAAGTCGTTGCCGGCGCCATGCATCTTTGTGAATTTGAGGCTCATCTGTTTAATTCCTTATGCCTGAAACAATCCGTGGTATGGTCGTTCACCATACCGGTCGCCTGCATGTGGGCGTAGCAGATGGTGCTGCCGACGAACTTGAAGCCGCGCCGTTTCAGTTCCCTGCCCATCGCATCCGACTCCGGTGTGCTGGCCGGGATTTCAGCCAGGCTGCGCCACCTGTTCTGTTTCGGTTTGCCGTCGACGAAGCGCCAGATGAAGGAATTAAAGCTGCCGAACTCGTCCTGCACGTCGAGAAACTTCTGCGCGTTGATGACCGCAGCCGCCACCTTTAAGCGATTGCGCACGATACCGGCATCCTGCAGCAGCGATTCTATTTTATTTGCGCCATAAGCGGCAATGCGCGCGGCGTCGAAACCATCGAAGGCGGCGCGATAGTTTTCGCGCTTGCGCAGGATGGTGATCCAGCTCAGCCCCGCCTGCGCGCCTTCCAGAATCAAAAACTCGAACAACGCGCGGTCATCGTGCAGCGGCACCCCCCATTCCGTGTCGTGATATTGCCGATACAGGGCATCTTCCCCGGCCCATGCGCAGCGCTGTTTGTTCATGTTGGCTGTGTTATGCAGGGCGGAACTCATGACGGATGTGCGCCTGTCCGGACCAACTCGCGCCATATGCAAAGATCCATCACCACGGTGATGCCTGCTTCCCTGGCGCGCAATGCGGCGGCTTCGTTAATCACGCCCTCCTGCAACCAGAGTTTCCTGATGCCGAGCCTGATACAGCTCTCCACGATGGCGGGAACATGCTCGGAGGCGCGAAACACATCCACGATGTCGGGTAATTCGGGCAGGCTTTCCAGGTCGGGGTAAGCTTTCTCGCCCAGTACTTCAGCAACCATCGGGCGCACCGGTATGATGCGGTAACCATGACTTTGCAAGCCCTGTGCAACGTGAAAGCTGGGGCGATCCGGGTTGGGCGACAGGCCCAGCACCGCCACACTATGTATTTCGCGCAACAGACGGTTGATTTCATCGGGGTGGGGATTGGTGAATTGCATGGTGAAGTCCTTATAAGTGCGACCGGGTCCACAGAGTTGGGACCATTTTACTCGTGGTCGATGGCCTTCTGCATCAACAATTCTTTGCGGGTCGCCGCCGCGATGTCGTCAACGTGACCGTCACCCCGGCAGATTGCGGCGCCTCTCGCGGCCCTTCGCGAGACGTGTCTCGCTCGGGGATTCCCTGAAAATGGCGGGCCGTAAAGGGAATTTAAATTCTATTATTCGAATGGTCACGGTTGCCCCACCCGGAGCGTACCTTATTTCCGCTCTGGTGAACCGGGTGTATAACGATTGCGTTGAGCGGGCGGGATGTGCTGTTACCTGGAAAGCAGGGCTTGGTGTCCGCATACAAAGCAGTATCAGGGTATGGTTTCATAGAACATTTGGATGCTTTGTACACCCATCATGATTGCCAGCCAGCAGCAGTTACACAGCGAGGTAACGCTGCAATAAGTCAGGTTGCGCCTTGATTTCCTTTGATGGACCTTCGTGCACGATATGTCCGTTGTTGATGATATAGACGCGTTGCGCCAGCGCCAGCGTTGCCGCAAGATTCTGTTCCACAAGCACGATGGTCTGTCCGGCCGCGGCAAGCTCCCGGCAGGCCACCATCAGGTCGTGCACGATCACCGGCGCAAGCCCCTCGAACGGCTCGTCCAGCAGGATGATTTTCGGATCGCGGATGAGCGCGCGGGCGATCGCCAGCATCTGCTGCTCTCCGCCCGACAGATCGGTGCCGCTGCTGCCGCGCCGTTCCTTCAGCCGCGGGAACATTTCGTAGATGCGGTCGATCGGCCATTTGTTCGGCGCCGTCAGCCCGGCGAGAAACAGATTTTCCTCGACGTTGAGGCTGCCGAAAATGCGGCGGTCCTCGTGTACCAGCTGCATGCCTGCCTGCGCGATGGTGTGGCTTTTTTTGCCGACGAGCTCTACTCCGTCAAGTTTTACCGAACCCGCACGCGGTGTCACGACACCCATCAGGCTTTTCAGGGTTGTGCTCTTGCCGGCCCCGTTGCGGCCGAGCAGCGCCACCACCTCGTTCTTTTCCACGTGTAGCGAAACATCGAAGAGGATGTGGGAATCCCCGTAGTAGCTGTGCAGATCTTTGACCTCGAGCAGGCTCATGGTTTTAACTCCTCGTGGACGCCGCCAAGGTATGCTTCCTGTACTTTCGCATTACTCTTGATTTCGTCCGGCGTGCCTTCGACCAGAATGCGGCCTTCCTGCAGCACCGTAATGCGCTCGGCCAGTTCGAACAGCGCGTCCATGTCGTGGTCGATGATGATCATGGTGCGGCCCTGGCTGATCGACTTGAGCAGTTTGACCGTCTCAACCCGTTCCTGCGGGCTCATGCCCGCGAGCGGTTCATCCAGCAGCAGCAGGCTGGGCGAAGACGCCAGCGCAAGGCCTACTTCCAGGCGCCGCTTCTCGCCATAGGCGAGCTCCGACACGGGGGTATCGCTGCGCCCGGTCAGATTGACCAGCTCGAGCGTGTGCTCAACATGTTCGTCCAGTCCGGGGGTACCCGACAGACTGGACAGCATGTCGAGTTTGAATTTGCCGCGCAGTTCCGCCAGCGCGGAGATCACCAGGTTCTGGCGCACCGTCAGACTGTTGAACAACTGGTTGACCTGGTAGCTCTTGGTCAAGCCGAGTTGGCAGACATCGGTGACGCTCAGGCCGGTAATGTCGCGGCCCTCGAACACGATCTTGCCCGAAGTTGGATGCACTTCGCAGGTCAGCATTTTGAAAAATGTCGATTTGCCGGCACCGTTCGGCCCGATGATGCCGCGCAGTTCGCCCTGGTTTACCGTGAAATCGATGTCAGTGTTGGCGAGCACGCCGCCGTAATGTTTGGTGAGGCCGGTAGCCTGCAGGATCGGGCCGGTGAAACTTCTGGCCACGGGGTGGCGCGGCCGCATGGGCAAGGGCTTGGCCTGCGTTCCGGCTGCCATTTGCCCCTTGTTGGCGGTTACCGCTTCCTCCGGTTCGGCCGCTAACCTGCTTTTCACGAACCCATAGAGATCCCTGACGCCACCGATGATGCCCTGGCGCAGGAAGACAACCAGCAACACGAAAACCACCCCCAGCACCAGCTTCCATTCGGCGCCCAGCCCCAGGGTCGCTTGCAGGAAATCCTGCAGAAACAACCACACTGCGGCGCCGACCAGCGGACCAAACAGCGTAGCACGGCCGCCGATGGCGGTCTGCATCACCAGCTGACCCGAGGTGTCGAACATGAACGCGTCCGGTGGCATGAAGGCCTGCATAACGCCAAGCAGGCCGCCGGCCATGCCGGCGTAGGCGGCGGCAATGACGAATGCGGTAAGTTTGTAGCCCTGCACGTTATGGCCTACAGCTTCCGCACGCAGTGGATTTTCCCGGATCGCGGTGAGGATTGCTCCGACCGGCGAGCGGACGATGCGAAGCGCGATCACGATGCCGATAAAATAGATCAAGGCGATAAAAGGATAGAGCGACCAGCCGCCGGAGAAGTGTATGGTCGTGAAACCGAGGTAGAAGCTGGGTGTCGGCACGCCGGGCAATCCGTTCTCACCGCCGGTCCATGCCGAGAGAGGGTTGAACTCGACGAAGAAGAATATCTCCGCGATGGCAACCGTGATCATCGCAAAGTAGATACCGGTGCTGCGCAATGCGAGCAACCCGATCAGGTAGCCGACAAGAGCGGCCGCGACCATGCCGATGATCAGGGCAAGCACGACATAGGGGAAGCCCGCCTGGGTGAGCAGATAGGCAGCAACGAATCCGCCGGTACCGTAGAAAGCGGACTGGCCGAATGAAAGCAGGCCGGTGTAGCCGAACAGGATGTCGAAGCCGATACCGAACAGGCCCCAGACCAGAATACGGTTGACCGTGTTGGGGGCGGCATCGATATGGGGCAGAACGAAAGGTACTGCAATCAGGCAGATGGCAGTCAGTATTTCAATCAGATGACGGCGCTGCATGAACAATTTTCCGGCACTCATGCGCGACCTTTCTTGCCGAACAGGCCGTGCGGTCTGACCACCAGGACCAGCGTCATCGCCGCGAACAGCATGATGTATGCGTAACCGGGGTTAATCATCGAAGTGATGCTGATGATCTCGCCGGCGATCAGTCCGCCGAGAATTGCACCCGGGAACGAACCGACCCCGCCTATGACGACAACAACGAAGGTCTGCACCAGGATCGTCTCGCCCATACCGGGCGTGAGTGAGACCACAGGCGCATTGACGATGCCGGCAAATCCCGCAGCCATCGCGCCGATGCCGAACACGATCATGAACACGCGGTACACATTAATACCCAGGGAATCGACCATCACCGCATCTTCGATGCCGGCGCGCACGATCAGACCGAGCCGTGTCCGGTACAGCACCAGGTACAGTGCCAGCAACCCCGCCGCGACGATGCCGATGAGGGCCAGGCGATAAGTCGGAAACATCACGCCGCCCATCGAGGTAATCCCGGAAAACAGGGAGGGCGGGGGCACGGATTTCGACATGCTCGAAAAGAAGTAGCGGACGATTTCAACGATGCAGATCGAGAGTCCGAACGTGACCAGAAGCTGGTCCTCGTCTGGGCGGTCATAAAAGTGCCGGATGATCAGTCTTTCCAGCAGCACGCCAAATATCAGCATGAACAGGGTCGCGGCGATCACCGCGACGATGAAAGATCCGGATGCCTCGTATGCGACATAGCCGGCGTAACCGCCCAGCATGAACATCGCGCCGTGCGCCAGATTCAGCACACCCAGTGTGCCGTAAATAATCGTGAGGCCGGAGCTGATCAGCGCCAGCAGCGCACCCAGCACCAGACCGTTGAATAATTGGGAGAGGAAATTGGTCCAGTTAAACATAGTCGTTTTTATGTGATTTTTCGGGCTTGGGCGAGGTGCCCGAACAGCCGCATAATTGGCGCTACAGGCGGCAACTGCCGCCTGTAGCGCCAATCCGTGTGGTTACAACTCAGGTATACGAGCCAAGATTGCAGCCGAATGCATCGGGTTGCTGCATCAGTGGTGCGCCGGGGATGGTTTCCACGACATCCCAGAAATCTTCCTTGTTGCGCATCTCGGCGGGTTTCTTGCCCTTGACGATGAACACCGGTCTGATCAACTGGTGATCAGCAGCGCGCCAGGACACTTCGCCGACCAGCGAATTGATCTTGCGGCCCGCTTCGTAGGACTTGATCACGTCCGGCGGATAGAAGCTGCCGGCGTTCTCGACGGCTTCCGCCCACAAGGCGAATTCCATGTAGGCATTTTCGGCGCCCCATTGCGGTTTGTAGCCGTATTCCTTGTCGAAGGCCTCGACGAACATCTTCGCGAGCGGGTACTTGTCTTCCAGCGTCCACCAGAAGTCGGTTGCTGCATACACGCCGGCCGTCAGCTCGGGGCCGACTTCACGGGCCAGGAACGGAATCTGGTAAGGAACCACCAGCTTCATCTTGTCGAGGATGCCGAACTGCTTGGCCTGCTGGATGGACAACACCGCGTCGTGGCCCCAGTTGACGTTGATCAGCACGTCGGCTCCGGAGTTGGCGACGTTCAGCAGATACGAGGAAAAGTCCGGCGCACCGAGCGGCGAAACCTGGTTGGTGACCGTCGTCCATCCCGCCGTGGCGAGATAGTCCTGGAACGATTTCGTGACGGTGTGCCCGTAGGTGTAGTCGGGCGTCATATAGGCGACCTTCTTGTTCTTGCCGAATGCCTTTACCAGGATCGGGCCGAGCGCGGCAGCGGCGGTCTGGCCGTAGAAGCACTGACGGAAACCGTAGCGCACGCAGTCCTTGCCGGTGGTGTCATTGGAGCCGGAGATGCCGGCGACGTACAGTACCTTTTCGCGCTGTGCAAGCTTGTTGAGGGCCACTGCGACCGCGCTCGAGGTCGAGCCGGTCATCAGTACCGCCTTGTTCTCGCTGATGAAACGCTGCTGCGCCTGCACCGCATCGTTCGGTTTTGCGGCGGAGTCGGCGACGCCGTATGTCACTTTCTTGCCGAGCACACCCTTCTTGGACTTGGGCGAGATCTTCTTGATCAGCGGATGGCCTTCATTGATATGCTTGACGGCCATCATGTAACCCTTGAGCTCATCTTCGCCCTGCAGCGCATATGAGCCGGTGCGCGGCACGGTAATGCCGATAAATACTGAATCGCCAGACGAGCCGGCCGGCCAGGTGCCGATTGGCGCATTGCCTGCCGCGAAGGCTTTGGAAACAAAGCCTGTGGGCAATGCGAGCGCGCCCGCAACGGTCAGGCCGGTGCGCATAAAGTTGCGGCGTTCAAGGTTGTAAGTATTTGATTTGCGGTTTGACATTACATTCTCCTTGGTTTTTAGTTGTTGCGAAGGTGTAAAAATCTACTGTGAAACTACAATCCCGAAAATATCGAGACTGAGATAATACATGAATATTGGTGCTGAGTAGAAAGAGGGGGGAGGTTAAATTTTGTTCCAAGTCGTGCCTCTTAGGTGATGCCGTTCGAGGGCGTGACTGTCCGGATTCAGGCGCGCCTGGTTGGGCGGCAGAGCCTGCACGGTTAAACCTTCAATTTCGTGTAGCAGGCGGATGATTCAATCGGGGGCGGGATCGATGAATTGCCTGGTGAGGTCGTTGATGTAGTGCGACTATAATATGCCGTCGCTACACAAGTTAAAGAGTTCATGTCATGAGCGAGATCCATGCTTCCCAGCTGAGTTTCTTTGCCGCACATGCACCGTTCGATCGCATGGAGCCAACGCATCTGTTGTGGATGCTGGAACGCATGAGTCTGGCCTATTACGCGCAGGGCGAAGTGATCATTTCGCCGGGGCAGGGCAGAGTAGAGCGGTTCCTGGTCATCAAGCAGGGAAAGGTGCTCGGCGAGCAGACTGTGGCACAGGCCACCGATACCGACACATGGCTGGAACTGGTCGAGGGCGAATGCTTTCCGCTCGGTGCACTGTTGGCGAATCGCCCCGTCGCCAGTGTTTATCGTGCCGGTAGCGATACCTTCTGCTACGAGCTGGCGGCAACAGATTTCCGCGCGTTGCTGGGGATGAGCACAGCCTTCCGTGATTTCTGCACCCGCCGTATTGCCAATCTTCTGGAACATTCCAAACAGCTGATACAGGCACAGTACACACTATCCAGCGCGGAACAACAATCACTGACCAGTCCCCTGTCAGCAATCATTCGCCGCGAGCCGGTAACCTGTTCGCCTGATACCAGCGTGCGCCGGGCGCTTGAACTGATGCATGAGACCAAAGTCGGCTCGATGATTGCCGTGGATGGACAACAGCGCCCGCTCGGCATTCTCACGCTGCCCGATGTGCTGGAGCGCATCGTGCTGCCGCAAATCGATCTCGACCAGCCGGTGATCGGCATCATGACCACGCAATTAACCTCGCTGGCACCGCAGGCGCTGGCGCATGATGCGGCGCTGGTTATGGCCAAACATGGATTTCGCCATGTGCTGGTGGTCGAAAACGAACGGCTGGTCGGGCTGGTCTCGGAAAAAGACCTGTTCGCTTTGCAACGGGTGGGGCTGCGCCAGATCGGTTCGACCATCCGTCATGCCGACAGCATAGCGGTGTTGCAGCAAGCGGCTGCCGATATCCGCCGCATGGCGCACAATATGATGGCGCAGGGTGTGGCGCCGGAGCAGCTGACCCAATTCATCTCCACATTTAATGATCTGCTCACGGTGCGCGTGATCGAGCTGGAATGTGCGGCAAACGGGCTAGCCGATACACCGTTACTGGAGGGATTGTGCTGGATGGCGCTGGGGTCGGAGGGGCGTTTTGAGCAGACCCTGAGCACCGACCAGGACAATGCAATCATCTTCACCGTACCGGAAGGCATGACGGCGGATCAGGTGCGCGCGCAATTGTTGCCGGTGGCCCGCCGCATCAACGGAACGCTGGCTTTGTGCGGCTTCCCGTTGTGCCGAGGCAACGTGATGGCGTCGAATCCGCAATGGTGTCTGTCGCAGGAAGAGTGGAGACAGGTTTTTTTAAATTGGATCATGCACGGCACACCGGAAGCTCTGTTGCATGCTTCGATCTTTTTCGACTTCCGGTCGCTGTATGGTGCACGCGCGCTCGCCGAAGAATTGCGATTATGGCTGGCCAGGGCTGCCATCGACCATCCTCTTTTCCTGCGCCAGATGGCCGAGAACGCGATGCGCAACCGGCCGCCGCTCGGCCTGGTACGCGATTTCGTGCTGGGCAAGGAGAATACGCTGGATCTCAAGCTCAATGGCATTACGCCCTTTGTCGACGCGGCGCGCATCTTCAGTCTGGCGACAGGTGTGACCAACACCGGCACCATCCAGCGCCTGCGCCTGAGCGCCCCTCCCCTGAACATTCCCGTGACAGAGGTGGATGGCTGGATCGACGCCTTCCTGTTCATTCAGATGTTGCGCCTGCGCCACCACTATGAGGTAAGTGTTCAACAGGGAGTGATTGATACACAGGCATTGAATAACCTGATCGATCCCGCGTTGCTGAATGAGCTGGATCGCCGCATCCTCAAGGAAGCTTTTCGCCAGGCGCGCAAGGTGCAAACCAGACTGGCGCTGAATTACCAGCTATGAAGAATCTGCTGCAGTGCTGGTTCGCTCCCCAGCCACGCTTGAGCCCGCAACAGACGGAGCGGCTGGCGTCCTGGCGCATGCTGCCGGAGATTGATCGTACGGCAACGTTCGACCATTCCCGCTTCGTGGTGGTGGATGTCGAGACCACAGGGCTGAACCTGATGACCGATACGCTCATTTCCATCGGCGCGGTGGCAGTGGTGAACGGACGAATCGCACTGGCTGACAGTTTCTCGGTCGTGCTGCAGCAGCGCGAGATCAGCCGCAAAGAAAATATTCTGATCCACGGTATTTCCGGCTCTGAGCAGCGCGAAGGGGTGCTGCCTGCCGGTGCGTTGCTGGCTTTCCTCGAATATCTCGGCAAATCTCCGCTGGTGGCTTTTCATGTTGCCTTTGATGAGACCATGATCAAACGCGCCCTGCGTCAATACCTGGGCATTTCATTCAAACGCCCCTGGCTGGATCTGGCCTATGTCTTGCCTTCACTGTACCCCGATCTGATGCGCAGCCACCGCGCGCTGGATGACTGGGCCAGCTACTTCGATATTCGCAATGATGATCGCCACAATGCATTGGCTGATGCGCTGGCGACTGCACAGCTGTTGCTGGTGGCGATTGCACAGGCGCGGCGATCCCATGAGACGAGGAATTATGATGGCTTGCGCAAACTGGAGCGTGCTTTTCATTATTCACGGGCCGGTGTATGAATTTTTCCCTGTCGCAAGTCTGTCAAAACAGCGCTGCACAGTTCGGTGACAAATCTTAAGGGACATTCGCTGGATAGACAGGATAGGCGAAAAAAAGCCGCCGGGGATTACCCGGCGGCCACAGTCTGGATCAAGAATGTTTCAGACTTAGTGAGATGCACCCACCTCGGAGCCCAGGCCGGTTTCGGCACGGACCATCTGTGAATCGTACGCCGCACGTTCCTTCTTGCCGCTCTCGCTGCTGTCGGTCACCGACGCGATATACGCGACGATCAGGACCGCCGGCAACACGACGAAGGTCGGAAAGTCGTACGGGAAAATGGCCGGGCCCATGCCCAGCACCTTGGTCCATACCGTCGGGCCGATCAGCAGCAGGCCGATAGAACCAAAGATGCCGGTGTAGCCGCCGAGCACCGCGCCGCGGGTGGTCAGCCCGCGCCAGAATATCGACAGGACCAGGATCGGGAAGTTGGTGCAGGCGGCGATCGAGAAAGTCAGCGCCACGATATACGCGACGTTCTGTTTCTCGAAGGCGATGCCAAGGAAGATGGCCAGGATGCCCAAGCCGATCACACTCATCTTCGATACCCACACTTCCTGCTTCTCGGTCGCTGTGCCCTTCATGATCACTCTCGCATAGATGTCATGCGACAGGGCCGAGGCGCCTGCCAGCGTCAGGCCGGATACCACCGCAAGTATCGTGGCAAAGGCCACCGCAGCGATGAAGCCGAGGAACAGGTCACCACCCAGGGCATGCGACAGATAAACCGCCGGCATGCTGCCGCCACCCTTCAGATCGAGAACGCTTTTGGAGATGTTTGCCACATACGCGGGGTTGTTGGCGACAAGCACGATTGCGCCGAAACCGATAATGAAGGTCAGGACATAGAAGAAACCGATGAAGCAGGTTCCGTAGAGCACCGACTTGCGCGCCGCCTTGGAATCGGTGACGGTGAAGAAGCGCATCAGGATGTGCGGCAGTCCGGCGGTGCCCAGCATCAGCGTCAGCCCCAGCGAGATAGACTCGATCGGATTCGCCTTGGCCCCGATAGGTACCACGGATTTCATGATGTCCAGGTGCTTGGGGTGGGCGGCTACCGCATCGGAAAACAGTTTCGCAAAGCTGAAACCCTCGTGGGCCATCACGCCGATCGCCATCAGCGTCGCGCCGCCCAGCAGCAGCCCGGCCTTGATGATCTGCACCCAGGTCGTGGCCTTCATGCCGCCGAACGTAACGTAGGTGATGATCAGCGCGCCGACGATGACGATGGACAACTGGTAGGACATCTGCGGTACCAGAGTATGCAGCAACTGCCCGGCACCCACTGCCTGGCCGATCAGATACCAGATCACAACGATCAGCGAACTGATCGCCGCCATGGTGCGGACCGGACCTTGGCTGAGGCGGAACGAAACGACGTCGCCGTAGGTGTATTTGCCGAGGTTGCGCAGGCGTTCAGCGATCAGGAACAGGATGATCGGCCAGCCGACCAGCCAACCCACCGAAAAGATCAATCCATAGAAACCGTTCATGTAGACCAGCGCTGCGATACCCAGGAAAGAGGCCGCCGACATGTAGTCACCGGCGATGGCCATGCCGTTCTGCAAACCGGTGATACCGCGTCCGGCTGCGTAGAAGTCGGTCGCCGTCTTGGTCCGGGTCGCAGCCCAGTAAGTGATGACCAGTGTAACTCCGACGAAGATCAGGAACATCACGACGGCGTGCCAGTTGACGGGCACCTCTGCTGGTGCAACTACGGCTGCCGGTACAGCCGCGACGGACGGTGCAACTGCAGTTGTTGGCGCAACTGCGGCTGCCGTGACATCGGCGGCGAGCGCCAGATTGGCTGTCAGCAGCGAGGCAAAAGCCAGCATCGCAAAGAAAGCAATTTTAAATATTTTCATTTGGAAGCCTCCCGAACGATTTCATTGACGATAGGGTCGAAGGTCTGGTTCGCCCGATAAACGTAGACTCCCGTCAGTATGCAGGACACCACGATCACGCCGACACCGATGAGCATGCCTAGCGGGATCACGCTGTCGGCTGCTATGGGTTGGGTGAGGAAACCTGGGGCAAACGCAATCATCAGGATAAACCCGAAATACATCACGCATACTATTGCTGACAGTGTCCAGGCAAACGTATCTCGCTGCTTAACCAGTTGCAGGTATTTCGGATTTTTCAGTATCTTGGCGGTGATCAATTCAGACATGATGTCCTCCCTTTTCAATATATGCGGAATTTCCTGGTGAATCGGCTCCAATCGCCGATGGGTTGTTACCTATATTATTCATAAGTGACCTCCTTGAGTTATTGACGTTTGTTGACCTTCTATCTACGTTCCATCGACGTTTGCTGGCATTTTTTCTGGAATCACCAAAATGAAGTGTATATTAATAAAGCGGTGCGCTACAGGCATTATTTGATTGCCAAACCCCCATTTCATTATTGGGGGCTAGTTGCCTCAAAACCCACTAAAGATCGATCGGCTATTACCCTCTCAAAAGACAAACGTGGCCGGCATTGCGACGGAATTAAAGATCAGCCGCATGCTTTCACCAAGCTTACTGGGGAGCCATCTGGGGTAGAATGCCAAATTGTTGCGTTTCATTTATGCGCCCGTAGCTCAGCTGGATAGAGTATTGGTTTCCGAAGCCAAGGGTCACAGGTTCGACTCCTGTCGGGCGCACCACATAAACAAAACGGCCCGGTGATATCACCGGGCCGTTTCAATTGGCATAACGCCTTTGCTGATTATTTATTTCAGTTTCTCGATACCCAGCATCTTCATAATGCCCTTTTCATAGAATGGATCGGTAGAGCCTTTTTTCAACTTGCGAATGAAATATTTTTCAAAAGCGATCTTGGCCAGATGTACCCAGGTGCCCTCGGAAAACCAGTTCACGTTGCGCGGCGGAATCTGGGGTATCGCCACGAACGCCACACCGCTATCGCCGAAATCGGCCAGACAGACCGCATTCCAGGTGGCTTCCTTGTCTGCCGGCAGACCATTCAATTCGGCATGGATATTATCGACTGTTGCCGTCACCATGGATTCGATCATGTAGCCGGTCTTGGGTGTGCCGGTCGGTACCGGGGTGGCTTCCACCGGGGGGATTGCGACACAAACACCGACCGCATAGATGTTCTTGTACTTGGTGTTGCGCTGGTGTTTGTCCACGATGATGAAGCCTCTCGCCTGGGTCAGCCCCTCGATGCCGAATACCGCATCCACACCTTTGAATGCCGGCAGCATCATGCTGTAGGCGAACGGCAATTCATGCTTGCGTTTCTCAACACCCATCTCGTCATGTTCGGTGACATACATCTTGCCAGGTTCGACCTTGGTGACTTTTGCGTTGCATATCCATTTGATATGCTTGTCGCGCATGCCCGATTCCAGAATGCCCTTGGAATCGCCCACGCCGCCCAGCCCGAGATGGCCGATGTAGGGTTCGGAAGTCACGAAGGTCATCGGAACCTTGGTGCGTATCTTGCGGCGGCGCAAATCGGTTTCCATGATGAAGGCGTATTCGTAAGCCGGCCCGAAGCAGGATGCTCCCTGCACCGCACCGACGACGATAGGACCGGGATTCTTCGTGAAATTCTCCCATTCGTCATGCGACTTCATTGCGTGATCCACATTGCAAACGGAAAAAGTGTGCCCGCCGTGCGGCCCGAGGCCCTCGACTTCATCGAATGCCAGCTTGGGTCCGGTGGCAATGATCAGGTAATCGTAATCAACCGTTTTCCCGTCGTTAAGTTCGAGCTGATTTTTGTCCGGGTGGACGCGCTTTACACCGGTCGGGATGAAGGCTATGCCTTTGCGCTCGAGATAGGTGCGCACCGGAAATTCAATGTCCTTGCGTTTGCGCCACTTTACACCCACCCAGGGATTGGACGGCGTAAATTGGAAAGTCTCGCTGTTCGAGATGACTGTCACCTTGTCGCCCTTGCCGATCTTTTCCTGCATTTCGTAAGCGGCAGGCATGCCGCCGATGCCCGCGCCCATGATTACGATGTGTGCCATGATGCCCCCTCGGTGTGGTTGATTTACATAACTACCGGTTTCATTCTACGCCTAGACGTTGATATAACAACACCAAAAATATATATGGACATACCGTACTATATATTTCAGTCAATCAGGCCCCGCCGCTTACACGTTCGATTCCCGACAAATCACGGGCAGAGAATATTTCTGCAAAGCCGGATTGTTGTAACAACGCGCGAACCTGCTCCGCCTGATCATAGCCGTGCTCGAAAATCAGCCAGCCTTTTGGGCGGAGATGAGCTTTGGCTTGCGTGCAAATACGCCGGATATCGTCCAGTCCGTCCGTGCCGGAAATCAGCGCGTCGCGCGGCTCGAAGCGCACATCGCCCTGTGCAAGATGCACATCGCCTGCGGCGATATAGGGCGGGTTTGAAACAATAATATCGAAACTTTCACCCTTCAGCGCGGAGAACCAGTTGCTATGCAACAGCTTCACATTGCCGAGGTTGAGCTGTTGAGCATTGAATTGCGCAACTTCCAGCGCGGCGGCCGATGCATCCACCGCCACCACTTCTGCATCGGGACGCGCATGGGCGATGCTCAACGCAACTGCGCCGCTGCCCGTTCCCAGATCCAGCACACGGCACGCGCCTTGCTGCGGGATGCACCCGCAAGGGGCGGGCCGGTGGGTGCCCGGCGGCGGTGCCGCCACCCTTCCGCACCGCTGCAACGCCAGTTCGACCAGCAATTCGGTTTCAGGACGCGGTATCAATGTGGCGGGCGTAACTTTGAAAGTCAGCCCGTAAAATTCGCGTTCGCCAAGCAGGTAGGCGATCGGTTCGCCATTCAGGCGACGTCCAAGCAATGCCATATATCTCGCATGCTGAGCGGTGTCGAGTGACTGTTCGGGGTGGGTGAGCAGCCAGGCGCGATTCACCTGCAACACCGCTTGCAACAGGCATTGCACCTCGATGCGTGCGCTGCTGGAATCAATATTCAGCGCGGCTTCCAGCTGCTTGCTGTCGTTACGCAGGATGTCCTGTATGGACGACTTCATTTGAAAATTATGCAGAAGCGGAATTTCGCGTAGGGTGGGCAGGTTGTATATGCCCACGCGGATATGATCGGTGGGCAGTGTGCCCGCCCTACAAAATTAATTGAGGACATCTTCCGCCATGGCAGCAAGCTGTTCGGCCTGATGCTCGGCCATCAGCGCGCCGGTCAGTTCGCTGATGTCGCCATCCATGATGGCATCCATCTTGTACAGCGTGAGATTGATGCGATGGTCGGTGACGCGCCCCTGAGGATAGTTGTAAGTGCGGATGCGTTCCGATCTGTCGCCGCTGCCCACCAGGCTCTTGCGTGTCGCGGCAGTGGAGGCGTTTTGCTCGCGCACCTGTGCATCCTTGATCCGTGCCGCAAGCACACGCATCGCCTGTGCCTTGTTCTGATGCTGCGAGCGGCCGTCCTGACATTCCACTACCACGCCGGTCGGCAGATGAGTGATGCGTACAGCCGAATCGGTTTTGTTGATGTGCTGGCCGCCCGCGCCGCTTGCGCGGAACGTGTCGATGCGCAGGTCGGACGAATTCAGCACCACGTCATTGACTTCATCCACTTCCGGCATGACCGCCACGGTACACGCCGAGGTGTGTACGCGGCCCTGGGTTTCGGTAGTGGGCACACGCTGCACGCGATGCGCGCCGGATTCGAATTTCAGCACCGAGTAGGCACCCTGTCCGTCGATGCGCGCGATGATCTCCTTGTAGCCGCCCATCTCGCCCGGGCTTTCCGAGACCACTTCCACCTGCCAGCGCTTGCGCTCGGCAAAACGCGAATACATGCGGAACAGGTCGCCGGCAAACAGCGCTGCCTCGTCGCCGCCGGTTCCTGCGCGTATCTCAAGAAACACGCCGCGCTCATCGTTGGTATCTTTCGGCAGTAATTGCACTTGCAATTCGTTGTTGAGTTGTTCCAGACGTGCTTCACCCTGCTTGATCTCGGCCTCGGCAAATTCTTTCATCTCCGGGTCGCCTGCCATTTCGCGCGCGGCATCAATGTCGGACTGGCATGACTGATAGGCGTGATACAACTCCACCACCGGTTCCAGTTCGGCACGCTCGCGGTTCAGCTTGCGGAACGTGTCCATGTTTTTTGTGGCTTCTTCGGTACTCAGCAGTTGATTGACTTCGAGCAGACGCTCGCTCAGCTGAGCGAGTTTGGTGCTGATACTGGGGTTCATTCGGCTGGGGTTTACTCGTCGTTGTGGAGGTGATACAGACGATGGATCACCTCAAGGAAGGCCTCGCGGTCACCGCTTTGCACTTGATTCAGCGCGTGGGTGGGCGCATGCAGAAATTTATTGGTCAGGCTGCTGCTCATGGCTTCCAGCACCTTTTCGGGACTTTCGCCTTTGGCCAGCAAACGCAGGGCTTTTTCCATTTCGTGGCGGCGGTCCCGTTCGGCATGGTCGCGCAACGCGCGTATGGTCGGTACTGCTTCCCGTGATTCCATCCAGTGCAGAAAATCAGACACGCTGGAATCGATGATGACCTCGGCTTCCTTGACCGCACCCTGGCGTGCGTCCAGGCCGTCCTTCACCACTGCGGCAATGTCGTCAACGGTGTACAGGAACACATCATCCAGTGTGGCAACTTCCGCTTCCACATCGCGCGGAACGGCCAGATCCACGATGAACAGCGGACGGTGTTTGCGCGACTTGAGCGCGCTTTCCACCATGCCCTTGCCGAGGATAGGCAACTGGCTGGCGGTACAGGTGACGATAATGTCGTGATGTGCCAATTGTTCGGGCAGATCGGTCAGCGTAATCGCCGTGCCGTTGATGCGACGTGCCAGTGTTTGCGCGCGCTCCAGCGTGCGGTTGGCGACGGTGATGTGCTTGGGCGAACGCGCCGCGAAATGCACCGCATTGAGTTCGATCATCTCGCCCGCGCCGATGAACAACACGCGCTGTTCGGAGATGCTGGGGAAAATGCGCTCGGCCAGCCTTACCGCAGCGGCGGCCATCGAAACCAGATTTGCGCCGATCTCGGTCTGGGTGCGCACGTCCTTGGCCACCGAAAAAGTGCGCTGAAACAATTTGTGCAACAGGAAACCCAGCGTACCCGCCTGCTCGGCCTGGCGCACCGCCTGTTTCATTTGCCCGAGGATCTGCGGCTCGCCCAACACCATGGAATCCAGTCCGCTGGCCACGCGGAACGAATGCTTTATCGCCTGTTCGCGCGGCAAAGTGTAAAGATAGGGTTCGATGTCCTGGCGGGACATGTGATGATATTGTGCCAGCCATTCGACGGCATGTTCGGGTTGGGCTGCGTTGCAGTACAGTTCCATGCGGTTGCAGGTGGACAGGATTGCCGCCTCTTTCGCCGCACCGTTCTCCACCAGGTCGCGCAGGGCGTTCTCCATCCCGTCCTCATTGAACGCGACCTGCTCGCGCACGGCAAGCGGCGCGGTTTGATGGTTGATACCAAAGGTGAATAACTGCATCTTTAGCGTATGTCGAACAGTGAACTCTAAAATTGGTGCGGATTATAGTCGGAACGGAGATGTAAAGCCATCCGGCCGGGCAGGGCAGCCGTTGGGTTTTCAACAGGCATGCGGGCTAGAATGCGCGGCAGCAATATACCCAGTCGAAACGACACCCTATGGCCATCAAAGCAACCGTCTTCAAAGCCGCACTCCAGGTTGCCGACATGGACCGCCACTACTACGCCGAACATGCGCTGACACTGGCGGCCATCCCTCCAATACCGACGAGCGCATGATGGTGCGGCTGCTTGCCTTCGCGCTGTATGCCGTCGATGCGCTGACCTTCGGCAAAGGCATCAGCGGCGATGGCGAGCCCGACCTATGGCACAAAGACCTGACCGGGGCGATCGTGCGCTGGATAGAAGTCGGGCTGCCCGATAAACGCGCTATCCGCAAGGCCAGCGGGCGGGCAAAAGGTGTATGAATCGATTTATGAGTATTTGCTGGATTAAATTTGACTCCGGTACCTTTGGATACATTGGCGCGAAGAACCAATAGGCCTGGCATCAGGTGTATGAATAACTACCCGTCCCATCACAAAACGCAGGCCGTAGCCCGCAAGGTGGGCAGCCCCTGCCCACCATTACCAGTTTCGGTGCACAACGTCCGCGTGGACACATGGTGCCCACCGTTGCGCGGCTGTCACTTCCCAAAACTCTTGGACATGTTGGTATCGCGATCTGCACAGACCCAATCATTCATCCATTTCGTAGATCCCGTGTATTGGTAAATAGAAATGCCAGTTGCATTATATGACCACCAGGAGATCGCACCGCCGGGCGCAACTCCATCCGCTCCGCAATCCCATGTGCCATCGATATGCTGGTTGCAGAAATCGGCATATACCCTTTGAGGACAATTATTCCGAAGCCTTAGCACCTGATAGTTGGATGCGTCGACCGTGTCTTTCTCTACTACTAAGCACTCAGGAACATGCTGCGGGACGTAACAGCCATCTGCATCGGGTGACGTAGCAGATGTCAGGGCAGTGGACGGATATGTCGTCGATGTGGTTGAAGTTGTGCTGATCAATGTCGGCGAAATTGTGAGATGCGGAGCACAATTCGGACTAGTGATCGATCCACCCATAGTGCATGGGTCAACTGTAGGGCTTGTTGGAGTATATGTTGTGGAAGTAAAGGTATCTGTTCTGGCCAAAGTCGTTGACCCGCCTGTTTCGAACCATGAAACCGTGTATTGTCCGCTGGAATAGCATACATTAACCGACCCAACGTAAGCATTGGTCGCGGGTAGATAGGAGTACGGCGTATATGTATTCGGGGCGATATTTGGGAAGGTCTGGCAGCTCGCGTAGCCTACCGCTGCATTGTGAACACATATCGTAATATCCTGGGCATATGGGGTCTGGTTCTGCGCATAAACACCAAAGGGTATTGTCCCGATACAGTTTGCCCCGTATGCCTCAAAAGGCACTACGGCACCCGGATCGGTCAAGAACGTCCAGACGTAATCCGCTGCCAGCGTATTCCCTGCCAAATCTTTAACCCCGCTAATCGTCACCGTGTATGTAGTATCTTTGGCCAAAGGAGACGTTGGTGTAAATGTCGCTCCGGTGCCAGAACTGCTCACCACGCCCGCAGCGGCTGGGCTGATCCTGAAGGTTGCTGAATTTATCGATAATGGATCCATTGCCTCGCTGAATTCGGCATTTACTACAGACTGGTTATGCGAAATCCCTATTACGGTCGGAGCAACATATTCAGTTCGCGTGTTGAAGTTCCAGGAATAGTTGTTTGAAAGTGATAGGCCCTCATAATCCTTGATTCCGGTATTGACTGTCGCCATGTAGCTGGTACCCAGTGAAAGCGGGACGGAGGGAACAAAACTGATTGAATTGGCATTGCAGTTGATTGCGCCAGTCACCCCACCACTGACAGTTAAAATCCCGGGAGTGCAAGTGGCAGGATCCAATGCCTTGCTAAAGGTTGCCACAATGGGGGAACTCACCCCGCTTGCGGGGGCGTTGCTTGCTGGTGAAGTGCTTGAAACTACGGGCGCTACCGGTGGTGCCGTCGTAAAAGTAGAGGTGTAATTTGGCGCCAGTGTTCCGGCAGTATCTGTCACGCCAGAGACGGTTACTGTATAGGTCGTATTGGAAGCCAGTGGGGATGCAGGGACGAATACCAGATTCATGTATCCTGACCCAATGATTGTTCCCGCTACTGGAGGACTGGTCGACACCGCAGCAGTAGGGAAGGTACCTATGTTGCCATTAAAACCCACTGTAATTGCCGAATTAATTTTGATGTTCGTGCTTCCGGAAGCCGGTACTGTGGATGTTGCACTGAAGACCGGAGATACGACTGGAACAGGTGCTGGGGCGGTGGTGAAGCTCCAGGAATAAGGGGGTATAGACTTGCCAAGGCTATCAACCATGCCGCTTGCAACCACGTTGCATGTTGAATTCGCCGCCAAGCTAGTAAGAGGATAGAAATTTGCAATGTTCCAATTGGGGTCAAATGTAGTCGTTCCGTTATAGGCAGTCGCTCCGCTAGCGGAGCAGGTTACTGAGAAATTCAAATTTGTTCCTCGGCTGGAAGTTTGATCAAACCTGACGCTAATGTATGAACCTGTGCTTACCCCAGTCGCATTATTCGTCGGGCTTGTATAAACAATATGCGATAAATTACTGGCAGTCGCAGTTGAAAACTGCCATGAGTAATTCACGCTCATTGCGTTCCCAGCCGCATCCTTCACACCTGTAGTAATTGTCGCCGTATATGTAGTGCCGGGATTTAACAATGCCCCGGGGGTAAATGTTGCTACATTGCTAGAATACGCAACCACACCGCTGACCTTGTTATTGTTCGGGTCGCTGATTGAGAAGGTGGTCGAATTAATGGATGTTGCATCCATGGCCTCGCTGAATAGCACTGCAATGCTGGAGTCAGGTGTAACGAGGGTACTATTCGGCAAGTAGGTTTGAGTGTATGAGCTTACCGTAGGCGGAATCAGATCAAGTGCAGCGCCTGTAGTGAATGTAATGGTTGCTAATGATGAAGAGCTGCCAAAAAAGAAGTTGTTGGAGCTATCGGATACGGTGGTTACATATACAGTGTATTGAGTGTTCGGGGTAAGCCCGGAATTCGGCGCGAACTCAATTGTAGATCCTGATACCTTGGTTACCCCGGTTACTCCAACAGCACCGTTGGTCCATATATACGATCCCTGGTTCATTGTTATACAACTGCTGCAAGGCTGAATTGGCTTGTTAAAGGTATACGAAATTTTCGTATTGGTGGGCACACTAACGGCGTTGGAAATTATGTTGGAAGAAACAATTGCAAGGGCAGTATTATTTGCAGCACTACCACCCCCACCCCCACCTCCACCCCCGCAACCAGTAAGGGCAAGCGCGAAAGCGGCTGCAGCAAAGAATGACCAGATAAATTGGCACCGCCTTATTTGACTTTTCATTACCGCATTCCCCTTTAAATAATTCTGTTCGAGGCATGCTAATATCCGCGCGCAAAAGCCGCATCACCCAAATGAGTTATAAAACAGAAAGTAATGGGAAATGGAATCTGCGAATGCGGAACTGACACAGCTTGGCGATCTGATCGGGCTGATCTACGAAGGGGCTACTGACCCAAGCCGCTGGACCAGGGACATCCTGCCAGCCATAGCGGATTACATCGAGGCGCCGGCGTGCATCCTGTACTCGCCCTTGCACACGCCCCAGAACGGCGGCTATTTCTTCTTGCATGGCATTACACAGGAACACGTCGATCAATACGTGCACAAGTACTATGACGAAGACGTTTGGAAGATCGCTTTGGCTGAAAAAAACCTGTATGCCACGGGGAACGTGGTTATTGGAGATGAGCTGATTCCGCGTGCGCAGTTACTTGCGTCGAATTTCTATATCGAATGCTTATCCCGCAACAAGAACATGGTGCAACTGTTGACGGGTTTTGTGTTCGGGATGGATTCGCCCACTTCCGTGCCTGCGGTTTGTTCGTTTTTCCGTGGCTCGCACCACCCGGATTTTGACGAAGAAAATCGCGCCCGCATGCGTTTGTTGCTGCCGCATCTGTCGCGTTCGCTGGGTGTGATGCAACGCCTGCGTTCGGCAGAGCTGTCCATAGCTGCCACTTTGACAGCGCTTGACCGGTTGCCATCCGGGGTTTTGCTGCTGGATGGTTCAGGTGCGGTGGTATTTGCCAACCGTTCTGCACAACGCATGCTGGAGAATAATGAGGGACTATTTTTACGCAAGCTGTACAACATTAACGGTCTCGGTGACCTGATTGCGGAAAATGCTGCTGACAACAAGGCAATCTATGATGCAATCAGTGCCACCCTGAACCGCGATCCTTATGCAACGCCGCATTTTTCCGAGTGCGTTACGGTGCCTCATGCCTCCGGTTTGGCAAGTTATACCTTGCAGTTCTCGGCATTGGGTAACCAGAACGAATTTGGCAGCAATAGCGGTGCATACGCGGCAATCATCTTTATGGCAGATAGCGCGCAAGAGGTGGACATTGATCCGGCCAAGCTGCAAAGTGCTTACGGCCTGACACCCGCAGAGGCGAGAGTTGCCGTGGCTTTGCTGAAACTCGGCTCGGCGAAGGGGGTGGCAGACAAGCTGGGCGTCAGTCCGCATACGGTGCGTGTGCAGATCAGGCATGCTTATGCCAAGCTGGGCGTGGATACACGTGCGCGCTTCGTCAAGTTGCTGCTGGGGTTATCCGGCCACCGTTCTATGCCAAGCTGGGCGTGGATACTCGTGCCCGTTTCGTCAAGTTGCTACTGGGATTATCCAGCCACCGTTCTTTAGAGTCGGACAGACTGACTGCAACATATAGCCAAGGCTGATGAACGACCTTTGATTTCCTTCAGGCTAGAATGCGTGCCTGCAAAATCCCCATTACATCGATACGCACATGGCCATCAAAGCAACCGTATTCAAAGTCACACTCCAGATTGCCGACATGGACCGTCACTACTATGCTGAACACGCGCTGACGCTGGCTCGGCATCCGTCGGAAACCGATGAACGCATGATGGTGCGCCTGCTGGCTTTCGCGCTGTATGCCGACGAAGGACTGACGTTTGCCAGGGGTTTGAGCAGCGGCGACGAACCCGACCTGTGGCACAAGGACCTCACCGGCGCGATCGAGCGCTGGATAGAAGTCGGCCTTCCCGACGAGCGCGTCATACGCAAGGCCAGCGGACGCGCCGATCAGGTCGCGGTCATCAGCTACGGGCGCGCCGCCGACATCTGGTGGAACGAGAACCGCGACAAATTGCAACGCCTGAACAACCTCACCGTGCTCAGGCTGCCTAACGAAACCACGCTGGCGCTCGCCGCGCTGGCCAGCCGCACCATGCAACTGCAATGCACCATACAGGAAGGCCACATTATGGTGACCAGCGATGCCGGCATGATAGAGGTCGAGCCGAAAGTATTGCAGGGCAGCTTTCGTCCGGCATCATGAAGAACCGGGGATGAACCGGCGATGACCGCGAAACCATTGCCATGCCCTTGCGGTGGTGCGGACTATGCCACTTGCTGCAGCCGCTATCACAACGGCGAACCGGCCCCGGATGCCTTGACCCTGATGCGATCGCGCTTCAGTGCCTATGCGCTCAGGCTGGAACCTTATCTGCTCGCCACATGGCATGACAGCACCCGTCCCGCCGCTCTTGATCTTGCGGCTGACAACACGAAATGGATAGGACTTGAGATCAGGAAGCACAATGCGGAATCAGCGGATAGAGCCACCGTGGAATTCGTCGCACGCTACAAGATCGGCGGTCGTGCCGCGCGCCTGCATGAGGTCAGCCGCTTTGTACGCGAGGATGGGCGGTGGTTTTATCTGGACGGGGAATTTGTCAGCAAAGCCAAAGATTAAAATTCTTTGTGGTTCGGTACCTCACCACGAACGGTTCAGCAGTCTCAATAAGAGCTGGCCCTCCAATGCTGCTCCGGCAGCCCCTGTTTCAGGAATAAGCGTTTAGCGCTCTGCAGTTGTTCTGGCGTACCTGCCGCGTAAACATCGAAGCGATGCAGATCGGGGTAATCGCTGACAATATTGGCCAAGGTGGTCTCCACATCGGTCGCTTGATCGTGCGGGACATAGGAGAAATTATCCAGCGCATCGACCCAGGACCGGCACAGGTTGTTCTGATAGTGCCCGGCCCCGTCCGCCAGCCAGTGCAGGTCCAGGGACTCGGCAAGATCGAGCGACATCGCATGCTGGATCAGGCTTTTGATCGGCGCGAAACCCACACCGAATGCGACAAAGATAAGCGGGCGGGTGGAAGCATCTTCCAGCACGAATTCGCCGTAGGGCCCTTCCACCTCCACACTGTCATGCACTTTCAAACCGTCGAACAGCAGCTCCGAAAATGCATCGTCCGGTTTGCGCAATATCTGGATCTCGATGTGCCTTTCCTCGCA
>Ga0307375_10000656_pt1 | contig 41539 bp, 62 predicted proteins | sample TR1MG_FD_202531 | JGI IMG/M metagenome (GOLD analysis project Ga0307375, IMG submission 202531) | Soil microbial communities from Risofladan, Vaasa, Finland - TR-1 | ecosystem: Environmental > Terrestrial > Soil > Coastal area > Acid sulfate soil | place: Finland: Risofladan, Vaasa | collected...
AGCGATGGAGGCACTCAAGTAGTTCCTCCACCTCCTCCACCTCCTCCACCTCCGCCACCTCCACCAACCGATAACGGTACTGGTGGAACATCTGATGGTGGGACTGGTGCAACAAGTGATGGTGGAACTCAAATAGTTCCTCCACCCCCATCGCCGCCTCCTCCTCCGCCACCCCCTCCACCTCCTGAGGAAGGTACTGGTGGAACGAGTGATGGTGGTACTGGAGCGACGAGTGATGGTGGTACTGAAGTAGTGCCGCCGGTGCCGCCACCACCACCACCTCCACCACCGCCACCTCCTCCAGAGGGCGGCACTGGTGGAACTGAAGACGGTGGTACAGGTGGAACTGAAGATGGTGGATCAGATGTAGTACCTCCGCCGCCTCCTCCGCCTCCTCCTCCGCCACCTCCTCCACCTTCAGGTGGAACCGGTGGAACTGAAGACACTGGTACTGGTGGAACTGAAGACGCTGGCACCGGCGGAGCACCACCTCCGCCTCCGCCTCCACCTCCTCCGCCTCCACCTCCTCCGGTTGGAACTGGTGGAACGGAAGATATTACTGGTGGCACCGGCGGGACCGAGGACGTTGTTATTCCGCCACCACCTCCGCCTCCGCCTCCGCCTCCGCCTCCGCCTCCGCCGCCAGAAACAGGTGGCACTGGTGGAACGGAAGATACCGGCGGTACTGGTGGTGAAACTCCCCCACCGCCTCCTCCTCCTCCGCCACCGCCACCTCCACCACCCCCACCAGAAACTGGTGGAACTGGTGGAGAAGCTGGTGAAACTAGTACAGGTGGAACTGGTGGAACGGTAACCCCGCCAACCGAGGACTGTCCCTGGGTATGTGTACCTAGCGTTATGGATGGTGATTTAGGAACCAACGCTATCATCCTCAATGATGTATACCTAACTAACGTAGACATTACTGGAAGTATGATAGTTGGCAACAATGCCACCTTCCCGAACTACACCGTAGGTAGTGAACTTCCTTACGATCCAAGTCGCTACGACTTAATTGTGGGTGGTGATCTTGATCATCGCGGTGGCTCGGTACCTAATGGTGCAGTAGCTTACGGTGGCACACTGATTAACCAGGCTAATGCAGCCGGCGGTTACATCCAAGACACTCCGGTTGACATTCCTGAGCTAATTAATGATATGAATTGGTGGAGTCAAGAGTTAGCAACACAAGCAGCCAACGGCTCCGGCAGTGATGGTAACTTCACTTGCCCATCAGGTGTTAACCTATGTGTTATCAACGCAACAGCTTCTGATGTTGATCAGCAAATCTCTGTAAACGCAGGAGAAGGTGTTACTGTATTGATTAACGTTAGCGGCACGGACATCAGCATGTGGAACTTCGGGATGTTCTTCAGCGGCGGCGTCACTCGCGACACTGTCATGTATAACTTCTACGAAGCCGAGAACATTACGATGGGTGGCATCGGATTCGAGGGTAGCATTATCGCCCCGAGAGCCGACCTATACTTCATCAACGGTCAGATGAACGGACAAATCGTAGTGGACAATTGGATTGTTGATGACGGCATGACCGGAGGCGAGATGCATCATCGCTTATTCAACGGTTGTCCGTGGATTTGTGTTTAATGAAGAAAATAGTTCTAGTCATACTGTTGCTGCTTGCGGTAACAGTATGTCGAACTAAAAATGACAATCCAACCGGAGCACAATTAAACCCTGCCGACGAGGGAACGGAGGGTTGGACCCCTGTCTTTCAACCTGCGCCAGAAAGGTTGGAATGTTCTGAGAATAAGATTGTTGAGATCTTGGAACCGGTCGATCAAAATACGGTTGTAGTAGTTAATTGCAATCTTACTCTAGAGCCCGGGGACGTGGTAACAAAAAGGCTTATTCTTCAGGGAGAGGCATCTTCAGGAGTCACACTAAACTGTAATGGTGCCGAAGTGAGTCCGTCAGATATTCCTGCCCATCTTGATTCTATTGAGGTAAGATCAGTCCAGGTAGATAACGAATGGGAACCAGCACACAATGTGACCATCCAAAATTGTAACATACAAGGATCTGTACGCATCTACGGTATGGGTAAAAACGGTAATAACAACAATCTTACTACATCTTCACGCACTTTAGAACACACCTATACTGCCAGAAACAATGCTCCATATCACATTGATTTAGATAATATCACGATTTCTGGTCGAGGCAGAATTCCCTTATATATTGCCCCTGGCGTTCACCATTCGAGTTTGTCCAACTCCACAATTGAAGGACATTCAACGTCTGTAATGATGTACCTGGATGCTGAAACTTATGGAATATCAATTTATCAAAACGTTTTTGATGCTTCACGTGCGGGCAGAGAAGCGATTGCGTTGGATGGTAGTAGTTACGGTGCTATAGTTAATAATCGATTATTAAACGTCCCTAAAGGTGGTATTTATTTATACCGAAACTGTGGTGAGAATGGGACTATTCGTCACGCCACTCCTAGCTACAACGAAATCACGAACAATGAGATAAGATGTATACATAATATAATTAATTGGTACGCTGCCATTTATTTAGGATCTCGTGATGGAAGCCGAGGATACTGTGAAGAGGATTCTGGTTATCCTTATGGCAGCAGCGTTTCAGACCAAGACCACGTAAGATATAATATGGTAACGGGAAACGAGTTACACGGTTGTTTAGTTAAAAGTGGCAATAAGACCAACCATTCCAATACTATAAATTAGACCCCCCGTTCGGAGTTGGACCGAAACAACCAGCTTCGTAGGCTAGTGCCTGAAATCCGTCAGGACGAGGGGTTAAAGTTGTTCGTAACGAACGTTAGGCAAGGCTTTGCCCAACATTCGCCGTCGTATAAACGAGCGCAACAGGGGGGAAGTTTCATTCTCCAACATTTTGCTAAGATATTTAGAGTCTATAAGTTTAGCAACCCGTATTCTAACTTTCTTATCTTTATCAAACATCATTGAAGGTAAATATTCCGGAGGCATAGCTGGAACCACTCCCATTCTTATATCAACATTATCATTATTCATCAGCTGTACCAACTTTTCTTTAGGAAAAGTTTCCAGGTCTGGTAGGCGTTCTATAATATTTATTAAATTAGACGGATCGGTTTCCGTTTGTGCCATCTGAGGCAGTAAGTTTTTATCCAACTTGCGAATGATACGCCCTCTTACTCTAGGTGACTCATCATTCATCATTCGCTCTGGTTTTTTCGTATACGAAGCAACTTGCTTACGTATATCTTCATTGGGGTCATCATACATTGTATCTAACATTGTGTATTTACCACCAGCTGACGCGTATGATTCGTTCAACATATAACGACCCATAACTTCTCTTCGTATTCTCAAACTGGGGTCTTTAGCCAGATCATGCAACTGATCAACTGGTGCCCGTTGAGCCACAACGAGTCTCACATCGTCATTGGTGTTATCTTTCATGCGGATAACATATTTGGCGCCAACATTTTTAGCTACTGCTACGGCTACAGAAGGATCTTTTTCTCCCAACAGGGGTAACAGATCGTGAGGATCGGCATGGTTAATAGCCATTATTCTTAAAAATGGATCTTGAGTATTTATTAAAGATTTAAACACTCCAGGTTGCGCTTTGCTTGAGACATAGTCGGAGAACCTGTTTAAAACATTTTTACGATCCTCGTTTTTATCCACAGTAGAATTAAGATATTCCATAGCCGTTCTTAAAAAGTCAGAACCATTATAAGCAGACAATAAGAAGAACTCGGACTGTTCATATGTGCCCTGACGACGTGCGGGAGTTAGAGCTTTTTTAACCGTTGTATCAACTACTTTTTCCAACTTAGCACTAAGCCTAGCTTTATAATCCTGAGGAATATTAGGGTTCCTTAGAGCTGCTTCAAATAAACGTGGGAAATACCACATTGAACTGGAAGTTACTTCACCCTTGTCTTTGAAGAATTTTCTTAGGTATTTTTTAGCATGAGCAAAATCACTACGTCGCACCACTTCTTCGAGAACCTCGGGAACCTCTTTATCAGTACTCATCATATGGAGCAGCTTGATAGGAATTCTCTTAGCTACTGCTTTTCTAACTTTAGTACTTGGATCGGACATCAAATTACCCAGATGGTTTGGATGTGCATTATTAGCTATAAGCACCTTTTCAGCAGTAGATAGGTTTTCTGGATGTTCTAGTTTTGCCAGAACACTATTTGTTTTGGAATATTCTTTCATGTCCACGGGTTGTCCCGTTTCTTCCATTACCTCAGCTTTAGCTGGCGGGACGTACTTTTCATGTTGAGGATTCTTAACCACATCCATCACATCAACATCTTGAGTTCCAAGAAAGAACGCCTGGAGGGGCTCGTTTTGGTGGATAATACCAAGCCCCGGATCATTAACTCCGCTATACCCTAGTTTTCTAAATAAGATATTAAATACAAACTTATTTCCTGCCAGATGCATTACGATGTAAAACAGTTGTGACCCGGGATGATTTACTCTAGCCTTATTTTTAGTATCATATAACTGTTGAATCATCATTTCTTGGTTTGGCAATAGATCAATTAGTTTATTCAAATCTTCTTCCAAATCAATATCAGTATACGTACCAAGTTCTAATACAGTGTGTGGGCTTCGAGCTTTAAAAATAACTATAGCTTTTGCTTCACCTCGGAACCATATTTGTTCATTTTCAACCCGCCACATAACATCATCTACTAGGGGGTATCCATAAATACCTAATGGGGTGTCGAAAGGTGAGTTTATATACAGACCCCATACCGGTTGTTTATTTTCCCACACAGACATGGTGTTAGTGAAGTGGATATAATGGTGTGGTTTGCCATGATATTCCCGCAAGACGCCTAAAGAGCGGGGCATTTCTATCTGTTCTTTTTGTGCCCTAGTTTTTGACTCTTTAGTTATATGTTTGTGTGCGCAAGCCTTTTTTACCTTTTTCTTCACCTTACCATCGGTAGCCGTGTTGTCGTCAGGTCCGCAATCACATTCGGTACACTTTTTAGATTCGCAAGGGCAATCTTCGCAATGGCAGCTGCATTCGTCACAATCATCGTAACCACATTCACAATTAGGGCACTTTTCCGTCTCACAGGGGCAATCTTCGCAGTGACAGTCACATGTTGAACAGTCGTCATAACCGCATTCACAGTTAGGACACTGCTCTTCATCACAGGGACAATCTTCGCAATGGCAATCACATGTTGAACAGTCGTCATAACCGCATTTACATTCAGGGCACTTTTCCGTCTCACAGGGACAATCTGCGCACGGACATTCACATTCTGGACACGGATCTTCACCACAATTGCATTCTGGACATTCTCTCTCGTCGCACGGGCAATCTTCGCAGTGACAGTCACATCGTGCGCAATTGTTAAAGCCGCAGTTGCAATTTCCGCACTCTTTTTTCTCACACGGACAGAAAGGACATTCACACCCGCAGTCTTCACATTCGTCATCGGTATTTTGGAGTGTCTTGCTTTTTTGAATTTTACCTTTGCCCTTTTCGACACGGCTCTTTATGGTTTGATACCTGTTATATAACTTATCATACTCTACATCGTTCATACGGGAACGTATTGACCCGAGTACGTCATAATCTTGATTGAACATCAAAATCTCATTGCCTAACATTTTGGGCAGATAATCGAGGGGAATTCGATCTGCCGCAATTTCACGCACTTCATAGTGTTTATCGTTTATTATTAATGGAAGATATTTAGGCTCTATTTTGCGCGATACAAATTCCCTCAAATTATCATTTTTCCAGCCAGCACTATTAATAAACATTGGAAGCATCTGGGGAGATACTTTTTGTGCTACAATGGTAGTTGCTTTAGTATCGTCTTTTGATATAATTTTCTTTATATTATCATCGAGGAAAGCTTGGGAGCTGTTTTGGTATAAAATAGTCCTAACACCTTGCGGAAGATCATCTCGGTCCAGAAGTTTTTCTCTAAACTGTTTATTTCGATCACCTTCTGGACCTTCAACCATCGGACTGGATACTAGTTTAAGTATTGTTTTATTTGCTACATTTTTATCTGGATCATTTACGAACTGATAAATATCTTCTGCTTTTGCATGATCAATAAACGCCAACTTTACTAATGCTTCAGGATCATTTTGGACTAGTTCTTTAATAACCTTATAATATTTTTTAGCGATGTGTTTATCGCTAAATCCTGTTCTAACGGCAGCTGCTCTAACCTCACCATCCTTGTTTCTCAAAAAATACAGAGCCATGAGGGGTTTTAACCTCCTCATTGCGCTGATTTTGTTCTGGGCACTCATCTGCATTATCGAGTCAAAATTAGCCTCTAGATCTTCTAAATTCATGTTTCGTGCAGCAGAGTTTTGTTCAACTACGTCAGACGATTTTAGCCGCCTTACCTGTCTCAGTCGTGATTTTAAACTTTCTAAAGCTATATCGTGCCAATACTCTTCGTCATCATCGCTTAAAGTATTGCCCCGGCGCTCCTCCACCCTCACCATAGCCTCAACATATTTGAACGGTATTCTATTCGCAACTTTTGCCCTTACTTGCGCACCGGGATCGGTAATTAGACGTATTAAATGTTTGGCATCTATTCTGTTCGCCACAACGGCACGAATATTGCTATCGGGGTCTTTTATCATTTGTGATAGATGTTCCACACCTATTCTTTCTGCTACCGACTGTCTAACCTTAGCAGACTCATCGTTCATCATTTGAGGTAAATACTTAGCATCTAGATGGTTTACCGCTTTATATCTAACTTCCGCAGAAATACTGTTCATTAAAAGTGTCCACGGAACTTCGGAGTACAGTTGGCTAATTGCCTCATCGATAACTGGGCTCTTTTTGTTCAATAGTTTTTTTAACTGTTCCTCGGAAAAAACTCGGTAACGATCCTTCTTTGTATATTGAGCAACCACATCTAGGTCCGGATCGTCCAGCAGAAGATCAGTTATTTTTTTAATTTGTTCATACGAGATTATGGCATTTTGCGCCAGCCACATCCTTATTGTTTTTGAATTGTCATGTACCAGCTTCTCAATTATTTTAGCCAGCACATCTTCTTGTCCATATAGTTTACCTTGATAAACAGATAAAGCGATAGTGCGTATATCATCGCTCAGTGATTCATCAAGAGCAATAGCTTCAATTTCAGGAGGAGACATACCAGACAGTGCCAGCTTTCTGACCGCATCACTTTTCACATCCTCCATAAAAATTGCCATCTTGTATAGCTCTTCTGGTATTTCATCTCGATTCAATATAGTTGATCTAATAGAATCTGGACCATCCTTAAACATTTGAATCAAATATTTTGTATCGATACGCGCGGCAACAGCATTTCGAATACGTTCGTCAGAATGATTCATTATCTCTGCCAGACGTTCAGGACTGGCTTTAGCTACGACGTGGCGAAGAACTGCAAATTCGTCATCTTTTAGTAACAGATTGGCGACCTCTTCCCCTCCGTATCTAGCCAAAGAGACTCTAACGTCAACTTCAGGATCATGAATCATCTTTTTGGCATAGTTTGTGTCGCCAAATATAACCTGGGCGACTGCCATTCTAATTATTCTATTGGGAAAGTTATATAAAGCTTGGGGAAACTTTTTACCAAAAATTTGTAACATTATATTAATATGATAAACATCTCCTGAATAAGTTCCCTTTTCAGGATTGCCTAAAACTTTAAAAATACCATTAATATAAGCAACAATAGTGCTGTCAGTTGCTTTCTCTAATATCTCTTCTTTTAATTTATCGAACTTGTGCTGTTTTGCCAAATCCCAGGCTTCCTTGGATATGGACCTTGCTATAACTTTCTTGTATTGATCTTGTAGAACCTTTTTATATTTATCAGTAGTTGCAGGGTTTTCTATCGCACCTGAGATCATAGAAGGGGAGAGGATATGGTCCTTAATCATTTTAGATAGCTCTTTGCCTTCGTACCGCTTTATTAACTCCTCTTTAACCTGCATGCTAGTATCTTTTGCCATGGCGAGGATAATGTCCATCGGGGCACGCTTAGCTACCTCAGCTCTGACTTGTTCGTTTGGGTCGTCAACGAATACGCCCAAATCCCTGCCGAGCATCTTTTTTACTATAAAGAAACGCTCCGCATCACTGGCATCTTCGGTGATAATCTTTACTAATTCTTCCGCTTTAGTCTTGGTGTATTTTCCTAAATCAATAGGGGTAGTGGCTTTTGTTAATAAATCTTTTAACTCTCCCGCAACCGACGACTCGTAGGTCTTACCCTCCCACTTTATCGTTTCTTTCTTGGGGTTTCTAACGATGTCAAGAACATCAATATTACCAGTACCAAAGTATACTCCTTGGGCTGGCTCATTTCCGTGAATTACACCAGAACCAGGATCATGAACGCCGGAATATCCTAGTGTGGATAATATTCTTCTAAACAAAAACTTATTACCAATCTGGATTCCCAACTCTGTTGTATTCTCGTGTAAAAACCGAATCACATAGAACAATCCTGAAGCGGGTTTACTAACTCTTCTAGCTCTTACACTTCGTTCGTACAAATCGTCTACGGTTTTGTCTATTGTTTGATCCAAAAGTTCATCGGAGCTTAGAACGTATTCTGAAAAGGCATTTAGCTTATCAGAAACTTCACTTTTTGCTACAGCCAGTTTATCCAACTCTAATTTTTTTTTAGTCAGCTCTCCTTTTGTTTCTATATAAGCTAGGCGGTTGGCATCTGTTGCCATGCTTTCGTGTCGCTTCAACTCTTCATTTAACTTAAATATTTCGGTATTCAATTCATTATATTTTATCTCGTACTGATTATAAAAAGTTTGAAGCTGTTCTTTCTTGCCGATTATTTGGTCCCGACTGGCTTTGGCATACGGTTTTAATAATTCTTTAATTGCAACAACATCTTGTTTAAGATCATCTTCAGTGTATTCTGCCACATTCAATACTGATTCTGGATTTTTGGCTTTAAATATCATAATGGCAGGTGCGTCTGCCCGGAACTTTAAAACCTTATTTCCATAACCGGCGGATGGCGTTTCCAAATCTTTTACAGAATCATCATTAATAGGAAAGCCATAAATACCTATTGGAGTATCAAACGAGGATTGAAGGTACAATCCCCAAAGCATCTTCCTGTCAGCTGGTTTTTGACCCTTTTGATTCCATGGCTGAACAGTGTCGGAGAAGTGTATATAATGGTACGGCTTATTTATATAGCGCCGGATAGCCCCTAATGCGCTGGGCATGTATACGTCTTCTTTGACGTGTCTGGTTTTTGCTACTTTAGTGCTCATGTATTCCAAAGTTCAGGATTAAAATCTTTAACCTTAATTCCGCCGCCATATCTTCCTTGCAGTATCTTACCAATATGCTTAGCCTCTTTGGATGCTTCTTCTATACTGGAGTAACCTTTAATTCCTACTAAAGTCGGTACACTGCCGATTAAAATCTTTTTTGCCGTCGTCCCGGCTCGGTGTACCCTCTTTTCGTATATAACCCCATCTTCGGTTATACGCATGTTACGCCCTGGCATAATCCTCGCCGCTGCCCAGGCTGGGTATATGTATAAATCAACCCCCTCTGGATTAGACTTTTTGTACAGCTGATACATCCTGCGTACTTTTTCAAACAAATCCACCGATAACTCTATGTAGTTGTTGCCAGAGAATAGTAGTTCGATTTGCTGATCAGCTGCCCGTTTGGCTGCTTTTGCTTGAGACAACGCCATTCCCTTTTCCATGGGCTTGAGAGCAAATAGCTGAACCCGGTTGTGATCGTACCCTTTTCTAATCCCTGAGATAGCCAACACGGTGTCAGTTTTTCGGTCGATAGTGAGAACTACTTGATCAATTTTGCCCAACAGTTTATGGAATAATTCATCGGGTATAAACTTGAGCGCCCCCAAGAAAGGAATAACTTGCATTCCTAGCTCTTGACCATATCGTTTTTGGATGATTTTAAATATTTGGTCTTTATACTGCATCAAAATGGGATCCTTAGATCCTACCGTGACGGTTTCTACCTGAGAAGCCTCTTTGGTGATTTTTGCTAAAAACTTGTCAGCCATCTTAGATATATGATTATACATCAAATTCTCCGGTTACTCAGCTCACTATCCATAATCTTATACAATTTTAGGCATACGGGTTTTTACGCTAAACCCGTGCTAGATTGACTCAAAGCAAGCTCTGAGGAACAGCGCCTTTTCGGCAAGCTGTACTAATATGGAGAGCCGGTAAGGAATCGAACCTTATAGTCCTGTTTTTGCAGAACAAGCTCCATTTGCCAATGGTCCGGCTCACAAACTCCAATGCATTGATATTGGCTTTTTTAAGTTGTATCGGCTAGCGTCTCCATCAGTATATTTAGCCTGAAGGGTCCTGGACAAATCTCTCCAGCTTTTTCGGCACTTGCCGCAGCGCCATACTGCCCGTACAAAACAGTGTTCATTCTGCCAGTCGTAATCGTAATTGTACTTTTTGGATACTTTAAAAGTTTTCGATACTTTAATTTTACGACGAGTAATTTTAGTCTTCTTTATGAATTTTATAATTGGATGTTTACCGCCATCGTGTCTTCGTAGCATGTAAATGTATTTGAACTTATATGCTTCGTATACGTTTTTGGATCCGCAGCGGATACATATCATGGAGCGGTAGACGGGTCTCGCGCCCGTATCTCCGATTCGGCAAACCAGTACTCTACTGTTGAGCTACTACCGCCTGGTTTCTATATTTATTATATATCTTTATCACCCCATCAATGAAATCAGCATAGGCTATAGTGTTTTCTTCGTCATCAAGAAATTCTGCCAGATCTTCATTGCACGAAGAATAAGCCTGGATTTCATCCGCTATAACTATGTCAGTATATCCTTTCCTAATTAAAGTAGCCTTTACCTCGGAATATACTTTCTCGGGAAGTTTAGAAATCATTGTTTCCATAGTGTCCCGATATTTTTTATTAGTATAAAACAAAGCGTGGGCTATTTCATGTTTTAAATACTGTTCTTTATTTTTCTCAGGAGTGCCTATTAAATATGCATCTTCCGCCCCGTTGTCCAGGATCATGCCCAGTATCCCACGCATTAGATAATCATAGTGGTTGGGGTCTGATATACCTTTTTCCCAGACTTCCTGTATCATCTTGGTGGGCATATTAAAACCGCCCCAATCCTCCGTATAACTAAAATATGGCTTGTCTCGATCTTTAGAATACCATGCCATATATTCAGTGATAGTGAACGGTTTTCGCCAGAAACGAGGGTTGGGAGATTCGTAGTATTCCTGATATCTCAGAAAAGCCATTGTTAAGTCATAACGACTGTTGCAAGATACTAAATAAATACGATCCTGTAACTTACTTAATGATAATATTTCCATCTCCAGATCGCCTTTCTAAAATCGAACTGCTAATGTTAGTACTGCGATATCCACAACTTAAACAGTGGTAGCCATGTTTTATAGAAAAAGATATTCTTTTCATATAATTTCTAACTACCCCTTTGGTTCTAATAAAGTATTGTGTCCCATATTTTCTAGACGTTCTGCCGTTGGTTTTAGCTCTAGCACACACTGAACCAGTTAAAGTATAAGGTTTTTTCTTATTGGGAACTTTCAAATGTCCTATTATTTCATAATCTATATCAACACATTTGTTATTAACAGTTTTCCCGCACATTTCACATCGTTTACGTTGGATGTTTGATAAACAGTCGGTTAATAAGTAGTTGTTAATATTCATTCTGCCATCTATACATTAGATTGGAGCGGCTGGCGGGAGAGGAAAAACGATTTTTTACTAATGCTGTTCAGAATAATGACGACCGCAAATTCCAGGCTTGCCTAGATAAGATGATTGAATTAGTTATCATAGATTCATCGGGACAGAAATACTTCAAAATAAGTACATCCCAAAAATACCTTGATATAATTCAGAAAATAATAAATATAAAGCTGAGCGCCCTATCAGAATTGAACTGATAGCCAGAGGTTGGAAACCTCTGATGTTTCCGTTACACCAAGGGCGCAAATCTAAACGCTACTACCAGAACAAGACACGTTACGTTTTAATATTGCTCCTGAATATGTTGTATTATTCTCATTCATGGCACGTTATTGTATCTGTTCTATTTGTAAATGTCAAGACTTATAATTACTTTAATATAGAAAATTATGCACAAATCAAAACAGTGTAGAACGTAAAGGCTTCTTGTTCTACAGTACCGGGCATATGACATACCGGTTCTACTTTTCCGATCTCAAATATAGGGTGATACGATTGGGAATAATAAATCTGAGTGTGAACTAGGCGCATATTAGAACCTTTCTTCTAGGCAACATTACAAAAGGGTATCCACCACTTTTAACTAAAGATATTTCTATTAGTTCAAAATCTGGAGCAATATTAACGAACACATAATGTTTATGGAATTGCCAATTTCTATCTCGACAAATACAGAGCCCGCACCCAGAATCGAACTGGAATATCAACCGTACCGGGGTTGCGCTTTACCATTGAGCTATACGGGCGTGGAGCCCTGACTCAGATTTGAACTGAGAGCCGACTGCTTACGAGGCAGTTGCACCTCCGTTGTGCTACCAGGGCAATTTTCTCTGTGATACCTTTTTCTTCTCTTTAGGTTCCTGCTGCTATTATAGTTTTTTCTATTGCGGCTTGTGAAAGTGGGAGTTAGAGCGTGACAATTAGGACACAACAGGCGGAGATTATCTCTAGTGTTGTGGTCAGAATTTCCATCTATATGATCTAATTGTACCGGTGTCGCTTGTCCTCTCCACTCGGTGATGCCGCATAATTCACACTTAATTCCTCGTTCTTTTATTATTAGCCTTTTTCTCGATTGATCAGTATTTAAATTTTCTAAGGCATGTTTATTTGTCCAGCAGGAGCTGCAATATTTTTTAGCGCGAGTTATTTGGTTTCCACATCTAATACACGAACCGCGCGCTTTGCTAGGTTTATTGCGGTTGTTAATCTTAGCAGCGCAACTATGGTTACAATATTGGTTGCATCGGTTTTTATAGGATATTTTGCACTTGCAGTAACCGCAAAGTTTGGGATTTTCGTCGTATTTTGCCGTAGCTTCCTGTTTGCGCTGTTGGCATAAGGCTAATAAAATGCTACGTGATTTTTGGTATCCAAGTTTGCCCGCGTCGCTTCGAGAGTAAGTCATATAACTTACTATAACACTTCAATAGTGGAGCTGGTCGGGATCGAACCGACGCTAAAAAAACCCAGGTTGCAAACCTAGTGCTCTCCCACTGAGCTATAGCCCCGTTAAACTACTTCTTTTATCTCACTAACCGATACATGTTCTCCGCTCTGATTAGATGCCACCTTAATGATACTCTTAGACCTAGCAAGGTTTACTAACTTAGCATGACCTCGGCGTAAAGCAACTGTTACGTTATCGTTTTCACTATCGTTGATTAATTCATTAACTCTGTCTGCTGCCTCAAAATATTCGTTACTCATTTTGATATCCTTTAATAAGATTATTTATTATCTTCTTCTATTTTTCTGGCAGAATTATGCAGCTGAGTTGCCAACTCTTTTAACTCCTCTTCCAGATCTTTCAACCCTTTAGCTTCGTATTCTCGTGCTATGTTCCAAACGCGATCTGCCGCCTCTCTGAAACATTCATGTTCGCTTTTGTTTTGCATACATAAATGATGTTTTATGCGCAAAGTTACGCACAGATCAAAACACTTCGTTTGTTCAAGAGTTTGAAAATGTTAGCATCTTCTTGAACTTGTATTTCCCAGGTGCATCGTTTAACAACTTGATCCATCAAATTGAATTTACGCACAGATAAATGAGGAGGAGCGGATCTTATTAACATAGGTCCATATAATAGGTAAGGAGGTTGATGACTTTAAGCGCATATTAAAACTTTTCTTTTATTTCTATCTATAATATTAAATCTTCTCTTTTTGATATCAGATATTTTAATTGTGGGACTTAATGGTATTTCAAACATCGGTAATGTTACTCGTTTCCCATAAACTTTCTTCTCCATTTAAAAATTGTAATATGGTTTGGGATTTAGGATGTTTAAAAATTTTTGTGTGCTCTCCTTTTCCCATCTCTAATTCTTCTAGTCGGCCGACGTAATGTTTCATCAGTGAATAGTATTCAAGTACTGCTATATTTGCGATTTTAGTAGTAATTTGAGTAGCAAATAGTTGTAATTTATTAGTTTTCTTATCATGCATAAAACCAGAAACCTCTATGTATTTACCCCGCGACGGGATATAAAAATCAGGCGTATATCCCATATTTTCTTTACCATTCTTTAAAAGAAAACGTTGCTTTTCGTATTCGAATGGTATTTGTTCTAACAATAACATTCTAACAATATTCGCCTCCCATCTGGATCGGACATATAATTGAATATCGTTTCTAAACCCACATTTACCATATCCAGATCCTTTATTTGGTGGGTGACCAATTAGCTGTGTAGCCTGTTTTGCAACTCTGTCATCAGTTTCTTTAGTAAGACCTTTGTTCCAGGCAGAATAGGGAAATATTCTTATGGCTGCTTTTTGAGATAATTCTTCTTTAGTGTACCGAGCCGAAATAGTGGCTTTGCGTTTTTCTATTTGGGATTTATTTTGTTTTCGGTGGCCTACAGCTAATCCGGAGGCTTTTAATTTAGCCGCATATTCTGGATCTTTCAATATTCTTTTTTGTTTTGATTTTGATATTTTGGCCGCTATTTTATTTTTATCATTTTCAGCTTTATTGTGATAAGCTTGTGAAATCTTTTCACCTCTTTTAGGTCCAGTAAATTGTAACTGACACAATACGGAACAGAATTGCTGGTGTAATTTACGTCTATGTGGTGAAAAATTTCTTTCGCAGTTATGGCATTTAAGCAACAAAGGTGTTTTGCGTTTAGCAGCTCCTGTGCATTTGTTAGAGCAGTACCGCCGCTTGTTCTTTTTTAGTAAATAAAGCTGTGCCTGATAGGTTTTTCCACACCACTTACAATTACTGTTTACTAACTTACACTTACTCATTATTTGTTTTTCTTATTCTTTTTCCGCCATCCTGGTGAAAATTTATCTTTTACCGAAGCACAGAATTTTTCAGGATCGTCCATATGTTTCTTCATCTTCTCCACACAATCGGCAAAAGGATGTTCTTCACCCTTCATCATCGTGCGAGAATACTGCTTGACGGACTTTTCCTTCCATCCTGGGGGCTTCTTACTCCAGGGCTTTTTCTTCTTTTTGGCTTCTTTTAGGAAATAATCACAAGCGGCAAGTAATTTGTCGTACTTAGTGGACATATTGAAATGCGCGGTTATGCACAAATCAAAACGCTACGTCTGAATGGGATATTTCCAAACCAGCCGGGAGTGAATGTTCCCTGTATTTCGTGTACAAACCATCCCATAAAATCGCGATTATGATGGGGATAATCGGAGGTATTAATCTCTTCCTCCATAAATTCACCCCATTCAGTTTTAACGAGGGCTTTAGCTTCGTCCGGAGTCAATACTAACGTAGGGTTTCGATACAGATATATCTTACCCCACTTGAGTAGTTCGTTTTGCTTGGCTAGGACAACCTTATCATACTCAGTCTCCTCTTTGGGCGGCGACTGGATAAGGAATTGTTCTATTTTGGTAATTATGTCCACTAAAATGGTGGGGCGAGGCAGATTCGAACTGCCGACCTATTCCTTATCAGGGAATTGCGCCAACCTGACTGCGCTATCGCCCCAGTTATAATATATGTATTTAATCCCTTACGCACAAATCAGCGCGGTTCGGCGTTTTCTATACCACACCGTCACCCATTGTCTGCGAGCCTGCTCTTGAGCCCTGACAAAATCAAGTTGTGACATTTTCAACCGCTTTAGCAATATCTGCTGGCTCTGCCATAGCTCCGATTCCAGTAGTGCCGCAGGCTAGCTTCTTCTCGATTGGTGGTACAATTTTAATATAAGAAACTGTGTTTAATGGTCTGCCATACCATTCAGTATGTCTTTGCCGCAGCTCTTCTAAATGTTTTTCCGTAACAGGGTGGTACCACATATCAGTATTCATGGCGGGCGCCAGAACTAGCGGTTTTTTAAATTCCGGCGTCATAGGGTATGCACGATAAATGCACGTCAACAAATTATCACAAATACCATTAGCCATCTTAGCCAAAGTGTTAGCAGTAAGCGGAGCAATTACTAAAACATCAGCCCAATCTTTAAGATCGATGTGTAAAACAGGATCACCGATACTTCTCCAGTTCCATTCTTTTTCATCGTCATAAATCATACACAAACTACGTATTGGTTCGTATGAGTTTTGGAAGTGTTTGTTTTGGGTACTCATAATTTTGTGAGCACATTCGGTTACAACCACTTTCACAGTGCCCAAATCCCGCAGAGCTTTGTACACCTCTGGGATTTTAATTGCCGCAACTGAACCGGTGACGCCAAGAAGTATATTCATTCCTCTTCTCCCACGGATGCCTCATATGGAATACCTAAGTCTTCTAATTTGCTTCTGAGGTTCTCGTTATCCATCGATGTTCCGAAATCGAACGAGTCAGGGCATTCGTCCATATCCCAACCACCACTATAATAGTTTCCCAAAATGGCACGCAATATGTTATCATAATTCCTAACAATATCAAGTTGAATTTGGGATAATCTCTTTTTATATATAACAAAAGAAGAGCTAGAAGAGTTGGAAACAAAACCCGTCCTAATTTTCATGTTATTACCTCTTTTATAGCACATTCGCTGCAAGATAAAAGATTGGTTATATTTTTAACATCAGCGTCATAATATTTATTACTGTAAGTACTGTATGACGATTCCGTTACATCACAATAGTGCGAGGGATTATCGTAATTATCTACATTAAACGCTTCGGTTCCGCAACCTTCGCATACCCACCGGTAAACGTGGGCAGCTATACAGTCTTTCTTAACCCATTTGTGTTGGTCTTTTGACATTTATCTACACCGTTTTAAGTTAGTCATCGCCCGGTATTCACCGCCTTGTCCATTGAGTCCGCGCCCAATACGTAATTTAACAAACAAGGTGCCAATTCTTTTCTCTCCACCTCTACACAATCATGCTCAGTAATAATAAAGGCTCTTTCTTTAGCCCACTCTAAACAGTTGGCTACGATAATATCTGCCTCGGAGGTTTCTCTACTTTTCTTTGCAATCTCAATAAGCTTTTCATCACTTGTATCCACCTGGAGCTTAAATTTAACCAATACACCTTTGAAGCCCCAGGGTTTTCTAATTTTATCAATAATCTTCTCAGTAGGCACAAGCTCTAAATACAGTACGTCATAATTGGAGCTAATCTTACCTCCCATTGGGAGCGAAGGACGTGGCAGATCCAGCATTGAAGGCTCTAGCACTCGGTTGACTTGATAATCAGAAACAGCTGCCGAATGAATAATCGCGTCGTACTTGCCGGTAGTAATTTCCTCTTTCATGCAAGAGTACAGTTCGTCGTAGGTTTTATATACGCTCAATCTCAGGTTTTTCCACTCCGTATTGAGCCAATGTTGCATTTGCGAGTTCCCCAAAACTGTTACATCATGTTTTTCATGGTCATTTTCATCTCCGTAAGCCGCTGAATTGGCAATATTAGCTGCTGTTCTGCCACGGAAAATGTTAGTAATTCCCCTAACTTTATCGATGGGGACTAAAGTATTACCACCTGTGATTAAGATTTTCATTTGTCGTTTTTTCGTGGCAATTGGTTCTTTAAATTTTCCGGCGGAGTGGATGGACCCATTGGTATTGGTCCGGGCTTAGCTCCGTCGTTGATCATCCACTCTATCTCTTCACCATCGAGACTATAAAGATTGTTATCCTCCACAATTTTGTAAAGCACCGTGGTATCGAACGCTTCGCAACCTTCCTCCCCGGTTACGGCAACTATCTCTAAATCACCTTCTCCTGGTATCAATCTTACGCTGGCGTCTGACCAATCTTTGCCATGTGGGTCTTTGGCGTTTTTGGGAATCTTTTTAGGGCGTGCCAGGAAGGCGTGGAGGGTTTCGGCAACCCAAAAGTCATCGTTGTTTGGATCGGTGATAATCCAACGATAATGATAGGTTTTTCCAGGTTTAATATCGTTAATTGTTATCATGTTGCCTTTAGTGCTAATCTATTCCAAGAAGACTCACAGGGAGGCTTATTAGTATGAAAAACTTTAAAACCCAAGTCCCAAGTCACATCCATAACACAACTAGAAACTGTTCCATAATCATCTTGGTGTAGGCATAGAGATGTTTCTCTGCTGTTGGAAATATCTCCGTGATATTTAAGTAGAGTTTGTACCGATTTAACCTCTTCCAAAAGGGTGCCTCTAATTTTCTGGCAACGAGGTATTTGCCAAGCATTGATTCCCCAAGGTGTAGCAACGTGTGTCTTCTCACCACCATAATTATTAGGAGAAAGTTGCACTACCTTAATCTCAGGCTCAGTAAATGTGATGCCAAGCAGTCGCGTTTTATCAGCAATAAAGATGTTGAACGGGTTGTACAAGCCAGACCCTAATAGTTCGAATACCTTTCCGGTTGCTGTGAGTGCATTGCTCTGTTTTAGAGCTTGAAACACTAGGTCTCCGCGAGATCGGCGCCCCATTTTATCGCCGCGTGGTACTTCCAGATTAGTAAGAGCAGCGAATACGAATCGGTCATTAAGACCAATCCAGGTGCCACCTCTTACATCCAAAGGGCAGCACACGCCATCAGGACGGAAAGCGAAATCTTCGGAATATCGATTGTATTTTTCGTCCCGGTTTGCTCCTACGAGCATACCTTCGGAATTCCATGAGACGATTAGGGTACACATTTTAGACCTGGAAGGTTTGAGATCTTTATCCTTTTAACCGCGGATTCGAGATAAAGAAAGTTGTAGCGCCATTTACCTAAATACATATCATTAGTATTGACCATGCAGTTATAGTCTGATTGTGAGTGCAGAAATATATCATCGTGAACTAGGGCAATTATCGTTGCAAAATCAAGTATATACTTTTTCCAAAAAAGTACATATTCGGTATCCTCAAATGAAACACAAGAGAAGGGCGGAACAGCGTTTATAGTCCCTAAAGCCTGCTGTAGAAAAGTTACTTGACATTCGTCAGTAAAACACATGTTTTGTGAGTCAAGTTTTTTGTTAAGTTCTTTTAACAACAGGTTAATGTTTTCAATGGCTTGTTTGGAAAGTTTATAATACGGATGCTTATCGAACTGTTTAGCATCTACAGGTTTTGTAGCACCCACAAGTTTTGGTACGCTCAGCGCCGCAATGCCACAAACCCAAGCGGCGAAGAAATGTCGTCTTTTCATTTTACTTCTTAACTTTCTTCAATGATTTTGTGTATTCGGTAACCGCCCGACAAAAATCAATCAGCGTATCATCGCTATATGTATTACGAGCAATATTAGCTATGTAGCTGACAAACCTTACATTATCTTTAGTATATCCTTCCGATGAGTTTATTCGGTCTACACTTGCGTTTTCGGGTCTTTTGTTGTTTTTCCACCCATTAGTGGTAAGTGGTAGTTTTAATTTCCAACCAGTTATTGGACAAGTGCCTTGTTGTTTTTCGAATAACAGTTTTAAATCTTCAGCCGTTAAGTTGACGTATTTTTTGGGATTTGTTTTTGATCTGCTCCTCAAACACTTTATAAACCATCTATATGGTGAATGCAGGTATTCCGACGACGGAGCATCTCCGCATACCCAAGCCGGCCCCGGCGTGGTTACGTTGATCTCAAAGTATGTGTCTGCGGCGTCCATGGTCCCTCCGTGCATGACAGAGCCTAGCGGTCGTGAATTGAACATCCCGGGGTCGGCCGCGGGTAGTCTTTCTTTTCACTGTGTCCTCCGTGTTGTGCAGTTACTACTCGAAGTCTTCCGCGGCCGGACCAACTGGCTCGGATTGTGGGAAGTCTTCGCCTTCGTCGTATTCGACCCCGCAGTCGGGGCAGCGCCAGTGTCCGCAGCCAGGGCAGCACTCGGCCATGTTCGGATGCGTGCAAGCTACGCCATGCAAGAACGTCCCGAGGTACGCAAGAAAGTCAGGGTGGGGCGAACCGTCATCCGCCAGAATGCGTGTTCGGTGCTCGTCCTGCGGCGGCTTCGTGCCCCGCTTGCGACGTGGTTTCTTGCGTGGACGGGTCTGCATGACAGTTACTTGGGCGGCGCCTCGCGCAATTCAGAGACATCAGCCCAGGTGTCAATGCCCAGAACATCGTTGCGAATCCTGACAGTGTGACCCATTGAGCAAGCCACGATCACGGGCACGAAACGTCCACCGTAGAGCGCCCATACCTTCTTGCCTGCGTCAGCGTACGTCATAACGCATCTGGTGTCCTACCTCCTCCAGAATATTTTTTAATTCTTTCTGTGGCTTGTTTATAGTCATACTTACCCTGTTCGTGTCCATATTTTACGGAGCAAGAATGGGAACAGAAAAAGTTTTCTTGACCTTTTTTTATTTGTCTGGTGTATTCTTTTTGTTCTTTTTTTACAGCGAGGCTACACCTGGCGCACGCCAAATCTATTATTCTAACCATACCCATGTATATAACACGGGTGGAGGCGCGCTGAAATTGGTGGTGGAGGCGTCCGGGAATGATCCGGAGTCCGCGCCTACTAGCAGCTCTCTTCATTCACGCTTATAGTCGCTGAACCTCAACGACACGGTTTGCTCAGCCTCTCACCCGAGCATGGGTTCTACCCCTGAAGAAAATACTCTAACCAGGCTATACGTGGGAGAACGAGTCCATCACCTAATTATAGTTCCGTGTAGTGACGCCTTTTAAATTACTCGGAATCCTCACTTAAAAGACGGCTGAGAGCAATTACGCTGCAACAGCAAGATCTGCATTATCGTTGGCAGTTAGTACGTTTGGGAAATTGATCAAAGCACTCACCCAAAATGTGCTCAAGCGCAGATTGCTACCTGTCCGACACGTCGAAGCCACTTCGCCCCCGTATCTTACAAGTTTTACTAAAACCTTTTTACTTTAAAACCTCCTACAGTAGTTGTGCTAATTTATAATACGCATACGCTCCTTTGTCAAGAGAATTCGCCACTCGACGCATGGTATATTGCCTTCTTATTAAATCTTCTGGTTTTGCCTCTATTTGTTCTGTGGGAAACTGCATAATATCAGGTATGCGGTCATACACATCTTTATTTCTTTCAGGCAGGTTGTTCCATTTTGATTTCTGCATTTGGAAAGTAGTCAAGTATACTTTCTTTTCAATCTCTTTGCCGAATTTATTTAAAGCATCCAGCAGGGCAGGAATCCAGAACTTTTTAATAGCAGTTAGCCACCAACGCAACGCCAGTTCCGCACTATCCTTATCTAGTTCCTGGAAGGTGGATTTATACGTTTGAACATCAATATCTGTTTGTAGGTTGTCAATTATAATATTACCATCGCTCATAGAAAACCTAGCAAATGCTAAGGATCCCGGATGGTGACCCCGGTGAGAAATATATTTCTCATAAACAGCTTTAGCGCCAGGCTGCATTAACTCAGCATAGTCTAAAAATTCCTCACTAGGATATACAGCAAACACTTTACCAGCATGATGCATGGCTGAGTTTTCTATTTTAATATCTACTGGTAGTGGTTTAAATCCTTTTAGTTTAGGATACTTATCTTTAAATTTTGCCAATTCTTTTTGGTGTTCGGAAAAGTACTCATACAGGTTGTGTAACGAATCCATCGACCTACTCTTAGCTAGTACTGCATTTTGAGCCTCTTTCCTCTGGATGCGTTTAAGCACGAAAGCAAGCTGTTTATCAAAAGGCATAGTGGGATTAGATTGCAGCTTTTTTAACCCCAGTTTTAAAGCGGGCAGGATGGAGGTTTCGATGGTTTTTTCATCCAGTGGAAACAGTTTTGGTAGTTTATCAACAACCTCTGCCGCATCTTTTAAATCATCCTTCTCTATATTTTCATCTACTCCTGTATCTCTATCCTCGTAACAATTGGGACAGCGTTCTTCTTGTGAATCCTCGTCCCATATCATATCTTCGGTGTAACGGTATTCATCACACCCATCACAATAACGGTATACCTCGTTGAAACACTCCTGATGATACCAATCATTTTCGTATTCCATTGCTTCATCATCTTTTAACACACCATTTCCGCAGGATTCACACTTTGCCGCGTGCTCTTCACAATAGTTATTGGTAGTTGTTTTATTCCAATAATATTGATGTTCTGCATCTGGAGGCATATGTTGTGTTAATTCTACCTCAATAATATCATCTTCATCTGTGGTATGGAAATCGCAATCATCTTCTGCACAGTAAAACCTAGCTTCTTCACTACATTTGTTGCATAACGGTAGTAAAATCTTACTCTTCTGTACTTCAATTCCTTCCAGCCCAACTAATGATTTTAATTTATTAATTGCCACTTGACACGCTTCAAAAAATGGTTTCAGACCTTCCATAATCATACGTTTGAACGTATTGACGATGAGCTTTCCGCCAACTTGTCTTATGTGCTTCATTTGTAATTGGGTAAAGGGACCAATTATCTGACGCACAGCGTTTTCTAGTTTTTTCCAAGCTTCATTAATGAGCGAGTACGACAGGTGAGGAACATAAAGGCTGACACCTTTGACGTGTAATGATGCGAAAAAGATGCGCTCAACCACGCCAATCCTTTCTTTCACCATATTACATAAGTTACGGATCTGATCATTTATATCGTAACTTAAACTAAAATAAGCATCATCCGAAGCGTTTTTATGTTTCTCAAAATATTCATCTATAACGTTGGGAACATTCTGTATTGATAGTTGAAGTTGGTTTTCAACACTGTTAACCATTGTCTCAGTTAGAACTTCTCCGGTTTTCTTCTCCTCGGATATATAATCTTCTTCAAACTCTTCTATATCCCTAACATTCCAGATAGGTTTTCCAGCCTCATCAACGATAGGTTCGTGACAATCGTGACATTGCCAATATGGATTATCACCCATTCTACCGTGATAAGGAACCACTTGGTCAGAAATTTGTACAGTTCCACGACCCGATCTCTGCCAAGAACTACTAAAATCCTTGAAAGGAAAGGTTAATTGATGCCCCCACGCAGCACGCAAAACTAGACTGTATTGTTCGTTAAAGGGAGAAATTACGTGCATATACCCATGCGTAATTATTCAGCGAGCGTTTTTTTCAGTTCATTTATTGTGGTTATAACCCTGGGAAGCTCAACTTCAGGTTCTGGGTCGGAATTTTCATCCACATATTTTTGTACAAATAATGTAATGGCACCTTCTGTTTCCTCATCCAACCTGCCACCCCATACGTTGGCAACGCTAACTTTATAGACTTGGTGATCGTTAATTATGCACACCCATAAACGATAGAAGTTCTGTTTTAGCTCTTTACGGATAGTACAAGCCAACTCAATATTTGTAGTGGTAGCGACAATGAACTCTTTATTTTCGTTTTCCATATTCCTCAGACTGTAACGGCAACAATTACCAGTAAGGTGAAAAATAAACCAACCCAAGTATCAAATCTAACTGACATAATATCTCCATATAATTTGGTGCTCGGAGCGGGATTCGAACCCGCACGCCTGCCGGCATTAAGAACGTGTCTCCCTGGTTCCACCACCCGAGCGTAAAAATGGGTTCATCACACTAAGCACAATCATACCTGGCCAAGCTAATAACATGATAAAAAAACATATAACTAGATTGGCTATCGTATAGATTATGAACGCAGACTTTCTGTCAATTTGATCATCAAGATTAATTGCATTAGCCTCAAAAACATTGAGGAATTTCTGACGTACATCTTCAAATAAGAATAATTGTGCCGGCAACCATGTAATCCCCAGAAAGACTCCCAAAAGTAGGAATGTTTTAATAGGCATTAGTAGTATTACTAAAACGGTTACCATCAACAATGTGATAATTTTACCCATATAAATGATATGAATTTATGCTATGGTTCTCGACGCTTAGCCTAGCCATAAAACTTCTGTAACTTCGTTGTTTTCTACTTTCACGTTAATCCTGGATGGCGTTTCATTTTGATTGGGCGTGAACTTTAGTCCATCTTTAATCATGATTTTGAATAAAAACCCCTGGGTTCTGACCATTTTAGATGCTTCTATTGGTGACATTCCTATGATGTCTTCTAATAACTCTTTCATTTTATTTTCCTTAAGTAATAATTTCTTTAATATCCCGCTCAGCGGAACTTAATTCATTCTCTTTGTATATTTTTTCGTACATAATACATCGTTGGCAGGGTGTAAATTTTTTTGTGTATCTAGTGCCGTATTTATCCTCAAAACTCAACATAATAGTGTTGGGAAATTGAAAGGTGTTTATATTAAATATATTATACCCGTCGGAAGGAGTATTTTCTTCGATATCCACATGCCCGAAAAGTTTACACCAAATTCTCTTTAATCCATTTGTCATTCATCACCGCATTAATAAATTCTTTTACAGCTTTGCGCCATTTAGGCACACTATGCTGCTTTAGCTTTTTAAAAAAGGTACTGGTGATGAAGTTCTTCTCGGCCTTAATAGTTCCAACGTATATTTTAATTGCTTTGTTTAGTGGATATTCTCCCGGAAATATTAGAGAGTGTAAAGTAACATATCGTTTAAATCTATAAAAAGTATCAAGTAAAGATGGGTAAAATTCTACATCTCTCAGTTGGTGTATTTGTCTTTCTTTCTTTAATCTTTTTTGTGTAATAGGGCTGCGGACATATCCGGCAGGATCTCTTTTAGGGCGTACTTTGCGGGGTGGCATTCCAAACTGGAGAGTCCGAGCGTGAGGGGAAATTAAAGGATCTATATTTTCTTTATCTGCTGGGTGGTTTTGTAAATGTTCTAAATCCTGTTTCTCGTACATTGCGCCGGTAATGAGAGATTGGGAAGCGTGGATAAGTTCGTGCCTAACACCATCATATAGCGAATTCATAAGGCGTGGTATGCACGTAGGTTTTACCAAATCCTGTTCTGTGGGAGTGGGAACATTGATATCCATTACATAACCAGCCTCCATCCATTGTCCTAAACGTCCTGGTCCAGCAACAAAAACCATGGGAACAATATCTACTCTTACGTCCATCCGCAGTTCTGGATAGTCTTCAAACCTATGTAGCACCTTTTCATACTTCCATCCAGCAGTGTCGAAGGGAAAAATTTCATTATGCGGTTTGTCTAAAAGATTGACCGGCTCCCTAACCGTCTGTCCTGCACCACTCACCTCTTTAACATTTTCTCCATTTTTTTGCAGTACATACAAAATGTGCCCGAGGTACATTTTCTGTGCCCAGCGTGTAATCTGCTGAGTAACTACAGGCGGAGGTTCCATCATCGCCCCTGTCGCATACAGTTCAGCCGTTTTATTAATGATATTGTACATCACTAATTTGCGGGAATATTGCTATTACAGATTTTCGACGGACTTCAGCATTTCGGGAACGAATGATACCCTGGGACGAATCAGCGTAGTGCGAGCTGCTCTCGGACGGACACGAATTGTAGCGTCATTTGGTCCAAAACCTCCAGCCGCTAGAGGATCGTCATCGAATGAATACCCATAACCTTCTTTTTCTTCGAAGGTTTTGGTTTGTCCAAACGCCGGTACTGTGATAAGCATTACCGCTACTGCGGCTAATATTGTGATGTGTTTCATGGTACGTATGTTCCATTATTAGCCTCCCCGGCAAGATTTAAACTTGCGACTTTCGGTTTAGGAAACCGCTACTCTATTCGGACTGAGTTACGGGGAGAATTGGGGATATTCTGTATATCATCTTATTCTGCTCTTGGGCATATCTGAGGCAGTTTGCGGTGCCTCCTGGTGACCCATCGAATAGCCCTATTACTATATCTGCGTGGTCCACCATCCATTCATTTCTTTTCTGCATTTTCCAGCCCGCATATACGCCTTCGGACACTATGACTACCTCAGTAGCCTTTTTGATTAATCTATTATAAACGGCTCTAGACTCCTTTGGCCAAATGACATCTTGGTCCGCAAAAGGAACCGCAGCAATCCAGGGAATATTGAGATCTACGCAAATTTGAGCCGCCCACTGATCGTAGCCTATAGCCATTCCTGAAATAGCCTTTTCAGGCTTCAATTTCTTTAATAATTTCTCTGTTTCTGAACGTATATGGTCGTAAGTGGGGTTTGGGATATCATATCCACAACCTAGTTTGGCGGGGCGGTGCCCAGTGAACGTTAAAATCATATTATTGTAGAGGATCATCGTAGCGGGCTCGACAAATGGCGGAGGGCACCAGAATCGAACTGGACACCTTCGGTGTGCCTGGTTAGCAGTCAGGTGGGTACGCCAGTTACCCTATGCCCTCCATTTTAGCTCAACAAATAATCGAGTATCTGCTGAAGTGTACTCTTTCGTTCTTCTCTTCTAGCTTGAGCCCCAGTACCTTTGTGACCTCTTATTGTAGCAGTAACATCTCTGCGAGTAAAGTAACCTTTTTTATCTCGATCAAAGCCAGAGTTTTGATCATAAATTGGATTACCTTTACGAGCTACTACAGTATTAGGAGACTTCCTAATCAAACTTGGCATAAATACAGCCAGGTACACATCTTCTAAACTCCTTAATCTTCCTTTGTACTTACTAAACCACGACTTAACCATATCCATCTGTTCCATGGCACTTTTGTTTTTCATCCACTCGGAAGCTTCTATCTTCTCTTGCTTCGTCATCCGTGGATGTGTTCTTTTAGCAGGAACCTTATATAATCTGTGAATATTAAATGGCATCCATTGAATTAATCCGGTAGCATAAGACTTCGGATTTACCGCTCTGGGACTGAAACCAGATTCAAAACTAATTACAGTAGCTAACCAATTAGGATCTATTCCAACATCTTTCGCTATCTGTTCTAATTTGTAGCGTAATTCTGGTGTTAATCCATATGTTCGTTTCGTAGTTCGTTGCGTTCGAGTTGTGGGAACCGTGCCTGCGGGATAATGTAAATCTACACCTTTGTGCCATTTTGGATTAAGGCTGTTGGGAGGATGGTTACTTATCTTAGCTACATACTTTTTACCACCCTGAGTAAATGATATCCGAGTACCTACAGGTTCATTTCTGTATTTGCGGAGTATTTGTACAGCTATTTGACTTAAAGCAGGAGTAACCTCACTGTTTTTCATTGGAGTTAAATCAGCTCGTGGAACCGCTTTCGATACCGTCCGTTGGCTACCGGTTAAAGCCCAGTGCCAAACTTCATCTGCCCACAGTCCGTAACCCTTAGCGGTGGGATGTATTTTATCAACCTGAGGAAGGTTGACCTTGCGAGTATCAAAGAGGTGTCCAGCATTCCCCCGAATGGTATCGAGAAGATCACGTTTTATACTTACCCCACCGGAGCGGTCAGGAAGAGTCGGAGCGCCAATCCACATAGGGGAAGCTCCAGCTTGTCGGATTATATCATTCAGTTCCCGGGTTAACTTAGCAATCTGCTCGGAACTCATGCGTGTGTAGGCGTCATTGGTGCCCAGTGAAATAAATACATGAGTAGGTCGGAAGGAAGCTAATTGATTATTAAGCCACTGCCTACCTTCTCCGTTTACCCAATACCAGATAGTTTTGCTGCCCACCCCTTTTCCTTGATAGAGCATGCCGGCATCTTGGGCATGCTGGCGCAGTTGGTTGTTTAGACCAACCGCCAGAGAATCTCCAATTAGCAGTACTCTATTTTCACGGGATTTAGCCGCTTTATAGAAATACGAGCATAACTGTGTAAGATCATAAGGGTATGACATTCAAAATAATACTATTTTATGTACGGTTACTCAATTACCTCTTTAACCACCATATCCCCCTTCCAACCGTTGAACCACTTATGGGCTTTCAGCATGGTTTTTACCATATCTATCTTCACGCCGGATATGGCTTCTAGCCGATTGAACCAGTCTAAAAAGATTTCTCTAAGATCATCATCTTCTTGTTCTAGCGCTGTAATATGGAACAGGCGATCCGGTGGAATCAAATGTCCGTTGTGGGATAAATTACATGATAGTTTGTGCTGGTGATGTTGCGGGTTTCTATCATCTTTATAGTGCCCTACGAATTCTGCGCCCGGAACATAGATTTGTGGGATTAGTAAAGAAGGCATTGGGGCCACTTTGTGTGAGCTTGAGCTGCGGGACCTCGTCCTTGTCCCCCTTGCCAGGATCCGCACGTACAAATCCATGGACAATGTATATTGGTAACAATACACTGTCAGTGTGGACTGATTAGCTATATTTTCATACCGCTCTTTTGTGGTGATAGCTATGTATGGTTTTGTCATTGAGTCATCCGAAAGATTAGCACCACTATTACAAAAAGTAGTAAAACAATACAGATTTGCCAATCACGAGACAATTCGCACTGGTGTTTGCCGGTAATCTTTTCACCACAGAAATTACAGTATGCTGACATTTGGCGCTCCCAGAGGGAATCGGACCCCCAACCGTGCCTTTTAGAAAAGCCCGCTCTGCCATTGAGCTATGGGAACTACGGACGAGGCTCTCAGCGAAGGATTAACTAAGAGCTAATTTCAATCTACTACACAGCTTTTTAGATCTACCTCCTGGCTCAAATGTTACTGCCGTAATTTCATTATCGAAATCTGGCTCGCGGAATATAGAGAACTTGATTCCTTTCATTTCCGCCAAAATCAGAAGCTCTTGCAACTGTTTTTCATCTTCTATTTCTAGCAAGACCAGATAGTTTGATGTTTCAAACCACGATCTATCTATTTCTGGATTTTCAAATCCGAACTGTTTTAGAGCATGGCAACACTGAGCTGCTTTTGCTCCAGGTGATAAATCTGTTCTGGTTACAATATATAGTTTATTCTACGTCATATTAGTCCTCATCTTCATAGTCTAACTCTTCAGCCATTTGTTTTCTTGCTTCGGCATCTTCTCTAAATTTGTGAGACACCTTCTCAATTATTTCCTCGGGTATGTTGGCTTCTCTGAGCGTGCCTTTCCAGCCGGAATACGGTTCATCACCAGAAATCCAGTGCTTTTCTCCTACCTGAAAACTGGGGGGATCGCTGTAGACCTTTCCACACTCAGTTTCTAAATACGGCCAAACCTCCAGCGGCGAATCATTACAACAGCCGCAATTATGAGAGCAATCGTATTTATCAGTTTTGTCATTTACTGAAGCAGAACAGAGACGAACAGTTTTCCAGCGGTTAACATTACGTTTTAAATCAGGATACTCAGCGTACAGTTTTTTCAGATTGTCTAGATCTGTCTGTTTGTCGCTAATTTCCTTCTCTGTGGTTTCGATTACACCAGGAATACTCCAGAGATATTCTTGTTTAGCACGCCTTTCTTTATCGGCTTGGTTCTTTTCTTCTGGCGTCATGTCGTTATAGTTTTTCATGCTGCCTCCTGCGCTAACTTATTAATGCGCGCGTAAATCCATTCACGGGCTTCTTTATGTTCTGCGCAACCGAATGAAAATTTCGTTTCGGTAGCAGCACAAATATAATGAGCAATACCAGCAGCTAGCCCTAGATAAAAGGTTTCTCTACCGATTTCGCAATGTTTATCTTCGTTGGTTTGACGCTCAATTGCCTCATAAGGCAGACCACGCAAAAAACCGTATGCCAACAGCCTTCGGCGTTGGTTCCAACCACCTTCCTTAGCTCCGGCAATTATCCAGGCTCGAATTTGAGCCCTAACTTCTTTTCTACTTTTGTTTTCAAAATTCATGTTATTCTCCTAAAGGTTGAAAGTTACAAACAGTTAATACTGGAAAATGTCCAACCAAGGAGGTCCACGAATTCTTTTATAAATCTACGAATCTTTCATACTTATCCTATATAACATTATGCGCTGAGTTTGTCAAGTACTTTCTCGCCATTTCTCTCGCCAGAATCGACTGGGCTATTCTATTATTTCTTTTATCTCGTAGTCTTTGTCAGACATTGTACAATTCAAACGTGTCTTTTTTGATGGAAAACTAAAACTGGTTATGGTTAATTGTTCAAGAGTTTTATTACATTTCAAACTAAAACTGGTTATGGTTAATTGTTCAAGAGTTTTATTACATTTCAAACATTTGAAACTGAACCATCCGCGTTCAGTTTTCCATTTATGTTTGAATCGCTTTTTCGTAGTAGGCATTAGCTGCTCTTTCAAGCCTATACTGCTGTACTTTTTTATATTCGTACTCGTCAAATATGGGATTCTGCAATTTATCCAAAACTACTAGAGCCCGAGGATTTATAATACATATTTCATCAGTATGTCCAGCGGATATAAAACCTTTTACTGCATCATACCCGATTTTTCTTAGTATTACGTTAACAGCGAGATGGTCATTTCCGATACCACTATGCATCAACGCTTCACCCAGTGTATGCCTAAAATGGTCGGCGTAAGAATTTTGGGGCGGATGTACACGTCGCATCCTGTTAATATATTCCTGAACCTTTTCTTCCAAAGTGTCAGGAACAGCTGGAGCTAAAACCATATCATGCTGAATCATTTCCTTTATAATGTTTTTAAATTCATTTTGATCCAACTTATTTAAATCCAGCGTTTTACCTTTAGCATCGAAAATATATAGGTACCGGTACAAATTAACTGACTCCATATTACTAACAAAGAATGAATGCTGTCCTTCAACTATGGAGCTTATAAGTTCGTTATCAATAGCGTAGCCATAAATACCGATAGGATTAATTCCAGGGTACACACCTTTCACATTAATCCCTAGCTTATCTGCGTTAGTAAAATGTAGATATTTTCCTTTGTATCTATTTAGAGCAGAGAAAACATTTTCCAGTTCAACGCCTTCACGCTCATATCGGGTTTTTGCTACCTTCATGAAATCTCCAGTCAATCAGCCTAATGTTCGCCCGAGTTTTGCTCGGGAAGGAACAAACCTACAGCTGTAGGTTGTTGACGCAAATATGTGATATTATTGAACGGAAGTTAGAGTATTACGCTCGTCTAGCAGGTTTCTTAGGTAAAATAGGTAGCTTTCGAATTTTGATTCATTTTCTATAAGGATGGTACATTCTGCCGGAGTGAAACCTAAATACTCATTTAGAGCTATACCGGGTCGTAGGTGTTGCCATGAAGCAACAGCATTATGGACCTCTTCAAACTCAACCTCTCCTAATAAATACTGTTTCATGAAGCTCATGTTTTAATCCTTAGTCGGGGGCAGCTGGAAGTATTTTTATTTCTGGCAGGTTACGACCGTCTTGGTTATAATCTAAACCATAACCTATCACAAATTTATCTTCGATAGTGAAACCTAGATAATCTATTTTCACTTCTTTTATCGTCTTTGCCGGTTTATGCAGCAGAGAACACAGTTTAACTGATTTGGGAGATCTCGCTTCTAGCATATCCAACAGATACCTAGAAGTTAAACCTGTATCAACAATATCCTCCACTACCAGCACGTTGGCATTTTCTATTGGGAAATCCAAATCGTGTGTGATTTGCACCGCGCCACTGGATTTAGTATTATCGTAGCTTTTAAGCCCTAGAAAAGCAATCTTCATTGGTAAGTGGATTTGCCGTGCCAGATCGGCAGTGAACATGAAGCTACCTTTAAGGACGCAGAGTAATACTATCGGTTGTCCTTCGTAGTCTATGGTAATTCGTTTACCTAACTGATTAACCCTATGACGAATGGTACGTTCAGATAGTAGTGTTTTCATGCGCAGATTAGCACCTTTCTTTTGGGAGGATCTGTCATTCTATCACTTCCTTAATTAGAAGCTCAGAATGTTTCTGGGCGTTGATTAGAAAGGTTCTCGAACTATTTCTAGCCCACAGAAACTTACCAGATAGCCTTCCCCCTTTCTCTAATCCCTCCCTAAATGCGCTGAATATAAATTCATCAAACCTAAAATCGAAAATAAAACCCTCATCGGTGAGAACTTTAAAAACTGTGCTATTTTTACGCTCTTCAAAATCGATCACAGTAAGTCCCGAGAACTCTACGTTCTTTACGGTTTTCTTACCTACCTGATGTAGCGCTTTGGTTCCCCAGCCGGTTCTATAAGTTTGTGCCCAATTGATAGCAGTATCGTAGGAACGTTTTTGTTTTAAAGCAATATCTAACGGGAAAGCAGGAGTACCTTCATGTTTATAGCCATAAAGCTCTCCTTCCTGTTTAGCCCCCTGTGGAAATATGTAAATAACTTCTTTAGGTATAATCATTGATCTCCAGGTCTTTTAATAATAAAGACCTGGACATCATCTTTCTTCTCGACATAAGTGGCAAATTTATCTATAGTTTTACTATAAAAATTCCAATCACCACCAGCAAGCCCACACCCAATTTTATAGGGAAAGGCTACCGAGTTTAAATCTTTTATATCCGCGATTGCCATCAAACAATCGTAGAAGAATTGCTTCCTATCTTTAGCTGCATCGTTAAAATTTAAAAAACCATGTCCGTTGGGTTTTCCCGGGTAAATTTGGGCAGTTGCATTAATTACGTACCGTTTCCCATTTCCGTCGCCGCGAGTGTATATTTCCCCAGGCTTGTGAATAAATTTACCTATTTTTCTTTCCTGGTAGATATTAGAATAAGGGTATTTTTGAAATATTCCGTAAGCTAACCCAGACCATGTTTTAGAAATACAGTTACACTGATGTACTATGTATTTAGCATCATGATCTAGCAGATCGCCTTCTATTAATTTCACTGACACTGCACTAACCTGCACCTTACTACGCCAGACCTGGGTCGTCAAGCGCGTACTTGGTCACAGCAGCCCTTTCAGCTTAGCTTTAAGCGCACGCTTTTCCATTTCTATTTCTGTGCACCGTCCTTGCACATGCTTTAAAGCGTCGTACAACGCTTTTCTCTCTGTCAAAACTTCCCCCAGTATATCTAGCAAGTTGCTATTATCCAAGTTCATTTCACGAACTTCTTCAATTGTTTTTTGCATTTTTCCTCAGAACAGTGAACTTCCACTGTACACTTCAGCTCAGCAATAGTCAAGCTTTCTATCCGAGAAGTTTCTTCAGTTTTTCAGTGCGCTGTTGCAGTTTTTTTCTTTCTATCCAGGGTTGATTATTCTGTAAATTTCTGCCATGCGTTCTTCGTTTTCGGGATAAGCTCTATCAGATGCCCAACCATCCGGGGCAATGCTTTCTATGAGATATTTGTCAACCTTTGGGTTGTTATAGAATACCATATGTAAAGTTCCCCCATCTAGCTCGTGCAAAAATGGGTGTCTGGCTAACACTTCGGGATATTCTCTCCAAACCTTTATAGGCACTGCCAACATTAATGCTCTAGCTCCAACTGTTGGATCGTTAGTTAATTCCTCTAAAACTGTCCTCATAGAGGTTGCACCATTTTTACCATAAAACTTTTCGTAATCTTCGTGCTCAAGAACTTTTTCTAAATCCTTTGGATCTACTCGTGCCCAGTTTAAATAGGAGTCCTTATACTGTCCCAATCCATACTTACCGCCTTGTATCATCCCCTTTATATAATCATCTTCGTTGGTCAGATAGGTTTTGGCGAACTCTTTTTTAAGAGGATCAATTTCGTCTTTCAAATCATTCATGTGTGGTATAATTGATTCAAATGGAGTATTTTTATACCTATCACTGTTCCAAGAAGCGTTCTGCAGATCTGAAACCAATGTATCTAAATCACTTTTGTGCCACCACGTGGAGTTATGAGACATGCTGGGCATAATGTTTATTAAAAAGTTTGCAGTACGTATAGTATTATCATTCTTTAACAGATAATCTACAGATTCGCCTGGATACTTTTTCTTAATATTTTCAGCCTGCTCTTTGCCAATTTCTCTGGCGGCACTTTTAATTTTATTAACCTTATCTATGATATTTTTATAAACAAAATATTTAAGTTCTCCATATTTAACATCCTGCCACTCCATGGTGGAAGAGCTATGCTGTGAATAAGCGGGCAAATACTGTATATCAATTTTTACCCCAGGAGGTGCCACTTCCTCTAGTTTTTCTTTAACCTTCTCAGATCCGTCATCTTCTTGTTTTAAAACTATTACCTTTTCCAAATCCGCTCCATCAAACGGAAATGGTAACGGAACAGCCCACTCCCGCTCGTACTTATACATATCGGATATAAAAAGATCTTTGTAGGATTCTGATTCACGTCCTTTATTCAACATTTCGAGGTATTGTTTTTCGGGATAGTAGCGCATTTTCTTAGCACGCCTGCGCTGAATAGCACCAGCGTTGAATGCAAAAACTACGTTACCAAACTTTGCGGCTGCTGTTAAGTCTGATGTGAAAGACAGATTAGCAAAAGCTGTGCTTTTATGAAACTTTCTATTCTTCAATACGGAGTAAGCGTCGGCTGGGTTGGTTCCATGGTACAGCGTGGAGTGAGGTTGAGCAAACTCTTGGCGCGGTTGCTTTGCAAATTGGGAATAGTACTCTTTGCTGTATTCTCCTAATCGAGCTAGCTGCTGATACTCCCTATGTATTAACCCAGCTATTTGCCACTGTTTAATGGACATTAGGTATTTGCGTAGCTTGTACAACTCCTCTAGAATGGGTTTGACATCTTCTTTAGCGGTTTGCCAATTAATTGTATGTTTTTGACTCAGAAGCGTTTCTATGGGGATAAGCTTTTCTGGGTCATAACCTTCCTTGTCTTGGAGGATGAATTTGAAAGCCCTAATAATTTGGCGCAGATAATCAAATCTATCTTTAAGCTCTGCTGCAAAGGCATACAAATTGGCGATTTTTACTATCAGATTTAAATCAGCCTTTTTCTTACGCTTCTTTTTCTTCACCTTTTTTTGGAGAGAAGTACCTTTAGGAGTATGTTTTTCCCACTTCTCAGCCATTTCCGGATCGTTGGCATACATCCATTTGCGCTGCTGTTTGGAACGAAAGGGCATCACAAGTATGCATAATTATTGCGCGCATCATTTTTTCTTAGATTTTGGCTGTTTAGATGGGTAATCACCATCTCTTTTGCGCACGGGTGGCATCATAGCTTCAGCCAACATCTTTTTGCCTTCTTCTGTTTTAATCAGCTTAGCTATTAAATCCTCCTCCTTTCGTTTCTGAAACGCTTGTTCTATTGTTATTGTTTTCATGGTGTGGGGTGAGGGATTCGAACCCACGGCTTCGATCCTGTAAAAATCGATTTCTTCCACTGAATTAACCCCACGTGTTCACTCACTCTATTATATCTTTTATATCAAGCTCGTCATCTGTCATGGTGCAGGGATAATTATTTTTCATGCACACTTCTAACAATTCATCTTCCTTTTCAGGATGCTGTTTGATCAGTTGGGTCTTTTGCTGTGTAAACTTATCTCCGTGATAAGCTATTAAATCCTTTAAGAAAGATTCTTTAGCCCCGCATTTGCGACACACGCCGTCTTTGAATCGATGTACTCTCACACTATCCTATTATATCGCGGATGATAATTTCTACACACTTCTCTTCGCCAGTTGTGTCATAGTATCTCACTGAAGTCCAAAACCTACTCTTGTCTTTATACGCTGTTAATCCGCATTTAGTACATTTATAGTAATTGTACTCTTTTCTCTCAAAGCTATGCCGAGATTTTACTTCTACTCTGTGAAACGACACTATTCTATTATATCCCAGATTATAATTTCTGCACAGCTCTCCCCGCCGGTCATCTTTTTGAACCCAATTGGGTGGGGATATATTACGTACATTCTACCGTTTTCTTGTCGTGCCCGTAGTCCGCACTTGGTGCAAACGAAAAGAGGTCGATTCCTCATATTGTCTTCGTCTGTGTATTTAAACTCATGGTACGCTTTTACTTCAGTAGGTGAGAGCATTACTGTAGCATACAGTACGCCAGGAAGAGCATTACCCATACCAGGAAAATTAGGCACTACTTCACCACTGTCTGGTACTCTTCGTTGTTTGTCTTACACACGGCGATTAATTTGGAATCAGATGATATACATTTTTCCATATGTTTTTTTGCCGCACATTTTGACGCATTGTTGTTCTTCTAATTTGCGATCTCTACTATTTCTACCACCAACAGGACAACTAGCAAACATGCCCAGAATTATAAGAACAGTAGGAATTCCTAAAATAGCTAATGCAAACAAATGATCCAATTGTTTGGGAGTAGGCATTATATTATAACAAACCTTTGCGGGAAACACTTTTTAGTCAGGGGTTCACCTATTATTGCTCCGCCAGCTTTACCTGTGAGCCCCATGCCTTGATTTAACATTCGTGTATATTTCATAGACTTAATACGCTTTATAGCGGTGGAATGTTTAGGGCTGCAATTAACCATGTTGGAACTCGGTAACACTGTTGGAAACATCCAAACCTCTCCTCCACAATTGAGACACAGCGAGTAATAGTGGTCATCGATTTGTTTCCAATATCCCAAATCGTGCCCGTGTCCGGTTGCCATTCGACGGGCAGTTTTTCTCAATCTGTTAAAACGTTTCAAAGATCAATGTCCCCATTTTCTTCTATTTTAGTATCTTCGTACGGGGCTAAAAACCTACGGTAAAATTCAGCCTTTATACACTCTAGGGCTCCGATCATGTTATTACCTAGAGTGTAAGAGTGTTCTTTGTGCCATATTTTCCACAACAACCTAGACACAACGTAGTTAAATTCGCCAGGGCGGTTATAGAATGATAACTCTGCAGCTAGGGCATCTATGTGTTGGTTGAATTTTTCTCTTTTACTTTGTTCTATGTATGGCATGATTTCACCTACCTTTTCGCCATTTTCGCCATTTTCGTAATGCCGGTGTGATAACAAATCTACCTAGTAAGTATCCTCCGATACAAACAGCAAAAACTCCGATTATGTATGTTTGATCGCTCATGTTAACACTTCCTTTATGTCAAGTTCGTTCTTCGTCAAACACGGATGGTCTACATCTGCCAGCTTCATTGCTGCAAACATATCTTCGGTGCAGAAAGTTCCTTCCGCTAGCTCTACTTGCAATACTATGTTTATATCAACTAACTCTATCCTACAGTATTTACACACTGCACCAGTTCTACCGCCATAGATCCAATGATGTTTAGGACGCCGGAGACGTTTTAGCCACTTAAACATTAAGTTATCACATTTTTGATGACAAATTCTTCTTCCGTCAGACAAGGATTTTGATCGTTCAATTCTCGCCGTCTGTTAGAAAAAAGCAAAGAGTTCCGTGCGTAACCTTCCAACTCCATGCCGCAACGCTCGCATACCACCTCCGGGAAAACTGGCATTCTCCTAATTTCTTTCCACTGGTGTTCAGGATATTTATCAAAAAACTTCCATCTATATTCGGGATATTTAGGCTCATGAATATGGAAGTTTCTGAATATTCTTTTTAACCAATCAATCATATTACTTCCCAAATCTCTTCTTCGCCTGGTAAAAAGCACCACGGCATTATGGAGTCTTCATCCATATCAATAAGAGCAACTCTATTTTCAACACTTGCTTCGCTATTGCTGGAAACGGCAACACCACAACGTTTACACCGAGAAGCTTTCCCGTCTGGTGTTTTTTCCCAATCGTGTTTTGCTGGGAGTGTTTTACTTTTTTTTATATTTCTTCTTCTAATCTTGTCTACTACTATTTTCCATTCTTGCTCAGTAAGTGTTTTACCCCAATCACATAGAACACCGCAAACAGTAGAGCCGTGGGTTTTACATTTTAAACAAACAGCATGAGTTATATTGGCGTTGCCGCTTTCTATCCATTCAATGGTGTGAACTCCGCCCGCCGGGCATGATTCTTTTTCGACATCAATATCTAAAAAATCGTCCATGGTGCCCCATAGCGGTTACGATCCGCTGTTTTAACTTTGAGAAAGTTACGATCTGCCATTAATCTAATGGGGCTTCCTTAGTGACCCCACCGGGTTACGATCCCGGACTCTTCGGTTTGAAAGGCCGACGATTTAACCAGTTAATCTATGGGGTCAAACGATCTTTCCTAGCAGATGGAGCCAAAAAAGTCAAGCTCTTACGTTATAATGTAACGAATGAATAGATTATTACAATTGCAATCCTCGATATTTAGATTTATTTTATCATGCAGCCAAAAGAATTCGTCGCAGTTAGAAAAGTATGTATCAGGATTATCCCGATTACCTTTAGTTACGTAGCTTCCGCAATCCTTACACCTAAGAATCCCATACCCACTATCTTGGTTGGTATTATAACCTTTGATCGTTTTGATAGTTTCCCAGTTGTGGGTTTTATAAATATCGAACTGGACAATTTGTTCTTCAGATATGTAGGACGGCTTTCCCATAAGCATTTCATTCGATGATTTCTTTCACATCCCAATCAGCATCCGTATATTCACATGGCTCAATTCTACTGAAAGGTCTTCCCCACATTCCTATCTTGTAAAACGTATGAGATACAGAGAATTTCTTAGCTTTGCATTTTATACAGATATGATCTTCACCCCAAGTATGTTTGAACTTTTCTACCTCACTGCGTGATTCGAATTTACATTTTTCTTCTTTGTAATTTATACTGGAACAAGTTGCACACTTTAAACATATATAATTATATCCTAATATCTGAGAAGTAGTTTTACACCATTCGTGTTTGTACATAATACTATTCGATAATATGTCTTATCATCAAATCTTTACACGAATCGGGCTTGACGATGCACTCAGACAGCACCGCTCGAACGAACAGCGAGCTGTCGTTGTCCGCGCACCCAGGTGCAGACAGCAACTTTGGGAGCTTGGTATAGTATCTGCGACGGCTGTTACATTCATATATCTCCAGTTTGCCGGGGTGAGCGACACCAAACCAGTCACCGCCCCAAAACTCGATAATAAATACGCTGTGGCATTCATCACACTTCCACCATTCGCGGTGATATGAACCGTCGCTATATCCAGAATCTTCCAATTCAGGTTTGTGTCCCAATTCTGCCAACCGGTAGATGGCATCTCTAAACGTCATTCTATTATATCCTTTATAATACCGTCTTTACACTTCATAGCGCTGCGAGAAATAGTAGTTGGATCCTTACTCCAAAGCCGTTTTTCTTCATCCCATCGGGTATATGCTAGAACCCCACAATCAGTACAGAGAAACCATCTGTGAGAATTAGTAAACTCAACGAACTGGTGAGTTTTGTCTGCTTCCATTCTGAGCTGTAAAAGCTGAATGGTTTCGTCAATAATTGATTTTCCTTCGCGAAGTTTCATTCTATAATACTCCGTACTATTTTTTCGTCCTCGGTTAGATCCCAATCACCCCTATAATTAGGATCCCACCGGTACTTCAAACTATCTTCGTCAAATTCTAAAATTCCTAATTCTTCTAAAGATACCAACATCTTAGCCAACATCTCACCTACCGGGTGATTACTCCAAAACACGTATTTGTGCGGAATGCTCGAAGTTTTATCATACTCTTTCATAAGTCCCAACGAAACGGCTAGATTAAGAGAAGCTAAATCAAAATCTTGCCAATCCTTCAATCGCTCTTTGAAAGTCATTTTATTAATTCCTTGATTATTATATCTTTACATTTGATTGTATTAATCAAGCTCGAAAAAGGATACGACTGAAAATCATTGAAATACGCCATAAATAGCGTATCACAATTGATACAGCGATAAAAGGCGTAAGGTTTGTGATTTTCTGGATTAAGTTTATCTATTAAGTGCCCCAATTCTTTAAGCTCCTCTAAAGTCATTCAATTACATCCTGTATTATTAAGTCGGAACATGTGTAAGTTAAAAACCAAGCGCAGGCGCGACTCGAAAAAGGAATCGGATACAGGTCGTCTGCATGTTTCATAAATATCGTGTTGCAATTTTTACATTGGTAAAGCTGTCCCGCCGTCGCCCCAGAAGGTGTTCGCTTAACTGCCTCGGGTAAGTTTTTGAAATTGGCTATTTCAAGCTCGTGACCCAAACTTTCTAGTTCTTCTACCTTCATTTAATCACACCCATGATGATAAACTCGTTGCACGTCCAGTCTTGATATTTGTACCAAAAATGAGAATGTTTATCGAAATAGGTTATGCGGCATAGGAAGTCTTGGTCGTTTTCATCTCGTAAATCGACCCCGCTCAAACTGCTAGGACGATAACGTGGAATAGTAAAAATCCCCTCACACCTACTGCACTGATAAGCTGCTCCTTGCCAATCTCTATATGAACAGTCTTCAATCCCATGACCCAAACTTTGTAACTTCGCCCTAAGACTGGTGGTAATCACTCTATTATATCCTTCACCATAAATTCTTTATCGCTCAGGCATGGGTGAAATTCGGTCAGTAAACTTTCAAACTTGCTTTGCCAGCCTGACTTAGCCGGGCTATCTGTCAGCTTTCTAAGAATAACTTTTTGCTCGTCAGTTATGTGTTTCTCCATTTCTGATATGCGTTTCCCACATATTTTACAGCTGGAGTATGGACCCGCAATAATATGCTTCACTCTATTATCTCCTTAACTGTAAACTCTTCATCAGTTAAACATGGTACCACTATATCCATGTACTCATTAAATGATGTTATAATCTCTTTTGACTGCGTCAATCGTAAATGAACCTCTTTGTGGAAGTATCCAGGATCACTTCGTGCTCTTAGGCTATTAAACCCTTCTAGATCTGCCTCCGTTGCTATCTCTGCCGCTTTTTTCGCACTTATGCCGCATACTTTACAAATGTAAACAGGGTTTCCGTGCCAGCGATGAAGAATAAAATTGTGCTTCATTCTATTATGTTTTTTATAACCGCTTCTATACAAGATAACGGCAATTGTGATGTGTAGCGCTCTTTTCCAACTATGAAATGCGGAACAACAAATTTTTCCAATGAAGGAAAATAGTCTGAATATAATCCACAGACACGGCAAACTTGAGAATTTCCTTTGCCAAAATCTGGATCCCAAACCCTCCACTTTTCAGCCCAACTATGATCCGTCGGAAAGAAAAACACTCCCGATATACCGTACACTTTCATTTAATTATTTCTCTGATGCATATTTCTTCACAGGTTAGGTCTGGATAATTATGCCAGTCTCCGGGGTATTTTGTGCGTTCATAGTAATAAAGTTCTGGTCCGGCGCCGTTCGATGCGGAACCATACCATTCGTACCAAGCATGGTCTTGGTGCCAACCTCCATCTATGGTAAAAATAGTACCACAAGTAGTGCACTCTAAATTACTACCCGCGGTGCGATTTTCCTGAACAGGCTCTAAAATATGTCCCAAATCATGTAGGTATTTAATAAATTCGTTCGGAAATCGAGGCATGTCATTTCATCACTTCTCTTATAATATACTCGTTACATGTTAAGTTATCATAGGGGTGCCAACCTTTTTCGTAAACCCAGTAGATATATCCGTGTTCGTGGTACCAGTTTCCAGCCTCTAGCTCCCCGGTTACAGTAAATTTTCCTTCACAAATTGAACATTGTACGTACCGATTATTAAATATTTTTACATTGTGACCTAGTTCTTCCATTTTTTCTAGAAAAAACTGTACCGTAGAAGTCATTTTGCG
>Ga0307375_10000658_pt1 | contig 41408 bp, 43 predicted proteins | sample TR1MG_FD_202531 | JGI IMG/M metagenome (GOLD analysis project Ga0307375, IMG submission 202531) | Soil microbial communities from Risofladan, Vaasa, Finland - TR-1 | ecosystem: Environmental > Terrestrial > Soil > Coastal area > Acid sulfate soil | place: Finland: Risofladan, Vaasa | collected...
TGGTCCCCGAAGGCACCCATAGCCTTGGCATCTACCTGCGCAATCCGTGGACCGGGGCCTTGGTCGATCGAGGCTATGTCCCGACCGGGCAGACCCCGTCTGCGGTCGCTGAAAGCGGCGGCCAAACCGTCTATGTCGCCAATAGCGGCGATGGGACGATATCGACCTTTACGTGGCAGTCCTCCGACAATGAACTCCAGGCCTTAGGGTCTGCGATCGCAAGCGGTCCTCAAGTCTCGGCGCTTGCGGTGGTGGGTCCTTATCTTTATGCGCTCAATACCGGGAACAACACCGTAAGCACCTTCGCGATCGGGACTCAGGGCGCCTTGACTCCGATAAGCACGACGCCGGTGAGCTCCCTGATAGGGCTTACCGCGGGACCCGGGGTCCTCTATGGGCTAAGCCCCCAGGGGGTAACGAGCTTTAGCGCGGGAAACGGGACCCCTACCTTGATGGGTACGACGCCGCTCTCCGGCGTGATAGCCGGCGCGACCGATGCGACAGGGGACCTCTATGTCTTGACGCAAAGCGGGGTTACGATCTTGAGCCCTAGCGCCAGCGCGCCCACGCTCGGAAACACCGAACCCCTGCCTGCGGGGATGACCGCGGGGGTAGGCCTCACCGTGGCCGGCGATACGCTTGCCGTGACGGGCAATACCGCAAGCGGCATGGAAGTGGCGTACTTTCCGCTCGCCCAAGGCGCGCTCGGCGGCGCAAGCGGCAACCCAATCAGTGATTTGGGAAGCGTCTCCGGCATCAGCGCCTCGCCCGGCGGCCATTACGTCTTTGTGAGCGCACAAAACCGCGCCGAACTGTTCGCCTATACGACGCCTCTGGGGGGCGCCACACCCGCGCAGAGCGCCGCTTTGCGTACGCGCCTGTCACCATTGGCGCCTGTGACAATCGCTGTGACCGTCACGCTCATGCCGCAAACTCTGTATGTCGTCGATCAATCCAGCACATCGGTGGCCGCCTACCCGGCGGATACGAGTGGCGCGCTCGGCACACCCACGATCAGCACGACCTGCAACGCATGCACTACCAATACCGCAGACCAAGGACCAAGCGCCGCGGTCATTGCGCCAAACGGCCGCAATCTCTACGTATCGGATTGGGGGAACGGCGGCATGGGCGACTTAACGACCTTCACGATGACAAGCGCCAACGGGGCACTTAGCGCGCCGACATCGATCGCGGCCGGTCAAAGCCCCATGGGCATCGCATTGGACCCCTCCAACCGCTACCTTTATGTCGCCAATAGCTACTATATCAACGGTGGTGGAAATGGCCCGGGCACGATCGACGGCTACAACCTGACCGACGGCCTGCCCAGCCCCTTTACGACCGACTTTAGCGCAAGCGTCTATGGCCAGTACCCCATGCTCTTGGCGGCCGACCCCACGGGGCGCTTCCTCTACGCAACGCTCTTTGCGGCAAGCCTTGTCAACGCCTTTGCCATAAACCCCGACACCGGTGCCTTGTCGTTCGCCGGAGGCACGGGGGCGGCATCGTCCATCTCCACTGGTACCGGACCGTGGACCGTCGTCATCGGGCCCGCCGGGCGCCACGTCTACGTCGCGAATAACGGCAACGGAGGCTCAGACACCGTGGGATCGGTATCGATCTTTTCCATCAACCCGCAAAACGGCCTTTTGACGTCGACCCAGGGCTTAAAGACTACAGCGCTCGCGCCGCTTGGCCTTGTCATCGGTCCCCAGGGGCGCAGACTCTATGTCGCCATGCAATCCGGCGCAGTCGACGTCTTTACGCGCACAGACCCGCTCTCGCCTACCGCGGCCTGGGCCTGGACGCCCATCACTCTCTCAGGCCAGTTCGCCAATGCCTATGGCCTCGCCTTAAGCGCCAACGGCAAGGCGCTCTACGTCCTAGATGACTGCACGGCCCCCAACTACGACAACGGGAGCATACAGGCCTTCACGATCCCGTCGTTTAGCCAGATGACAAGCGCGGCTTATACCAACCTCGGTTCCTATCCGACCCAATCCTGCACCGTGCAGGCGGTGGCCGCGGGCGGCCTCACCTAAAAGCGTTTTACAGACGACCCCTTAAGCGCCTGCACCGGATCCCGGATACGGGCGCTTAAGGCCCTTATATGCGCAGGTCCCGACCGACCCGACCGTATAACAAAACCCACGGACTCCTCGCACCCCTCGCCGCACAGATCCAGAGCCCCCACGGACCCGCCGCGCGCGCCATCTCTAGCCACCATTCCATACATTTGACACAGATCATCTCCTACCCATTAAGGAATAGGCATCATCAGATCCTCGCCATGCTTCGCCCCCTTATACATAAGGATTTCATCATGTTGAGATATATCAACATATAAGGCGATCCCATCCACTATCGTTGCCCTGTAAAAAATCTGTCCGTCCAAAGGCGTAGTCCTGCACAGCAGACGGCCTATACATAAAAGAGAGGGGACGTATGAACAAGAACACGAGTAAGGTGGGCGTATCTGCGCGAGCGGCAGGTACGGTACTGGGCGCTGCGCTCAGCCTTTTATCCGTAAAGGCCTACGCCGTTCCAAGCTTTGCGCGACAAACGGGACTGGCCTGCGCGGTCTGTCACGACGTACCGCCGCAATTGACCGCTTTCGGTCGCCAATTTAAGTTAGACGGCTACGTCATGACGACGTTAAAGCAAATCAGCGCCGGCAAAAACGGCAAGGATCTGTCGATTGACCGCGCGGCGCCTCTATCGTTCATGATGCAAATCTCCGCAACGACATTTACGCATGAACCGGCGAGTAAAACCCAAGCTGGCACGACGGCGCAAAACACCAATATCGAACTGCCGCAGCAGCTGAGCCTCTTTTACGCGGGTGAAATCAGCCCTCATGCCGGAACGTTCATGCAAGTCACATATGATCACGCAAGCGATCATTTCTCGTTCGACAACACCGATATCCGCTACGCGCGTCAAACAGTCCTGGGCGGGCAGTCCGTGGATTGGGGCTTGGATTTGAACAACAACCCGACCGTCGAGGATTTATGGAACACAACGCCGGCTTGGGGATTTCCCTGGGGCCATTCCAACCTAGCCGCGCATCCTGCGGGCAGCACCGGCGTCATGGTCAACGAGGCCTTGGGGCAGGCGGTCGCCGGTGTCGGAGAATATTCGATGTGGAATAACTCCTGGTACGAAGACTTCAGCATCTACCGCAGTTCACCGGGCGGCCAAAGTCAAGTCAACCCAGTTATGGGCTCGATCAACGGTATCGCACCCTATTGGCGCCTAGCCTGGCAGCATGGTTTCGGAAACAACTATCTCGAGGTCGGGACCTTCGGCATGCAAGCACGGTTCCTAGGCGGCATGTCAGGAGCAGGCGCTACGGGCCTCGCAGACACGTACACCGATAGCGCGATCGACAGCCAATTCGATCACCACTTCGGCGCCGACCTGCTCACGCTCTATGGGTCTTATGTGCACGAGCAGCAAAACCTCGCGTCGAGCTACGCCGTTGGAGGCGCAGACCGGACCCACCAAAACCTCAACAACCTGCGCCTCACCGGGACCTATCAGTTCGGTCTGCACTACCAAACGGGCGTGAGCTACTTCAATACGACTGGCACAACCGACGCCGCCTACTACGGGACGACCAATGGCAACCCGGACTCGAACGGCTGGATTGCGCGCTTTACCTATCTGCCTTGGGAAAACACGCAATTAGCGCTCCAGTACACGGCGTATACGAAGTTCGACGGGACAACCGCCGGCGCCTCGCGCAGCAATAGCCTCTATCTGCTTGCCTGGTATCTCTGGTAAGCACACCACGCGACATCTTGAGGAAAGGGGGCGCAAGCCCCCTTTTTTTATCATCAAGATATTTCCGTTGGCTCCCGAAAATCGACCCATCCCCCACGCTAGACTCGCCTTATCACCCCCGATGACAAACGGCTTAACGCGCGCATGTGCGTCCAAAGAAGCCCCCCCAGCCCCGCCCCCCGCGCACCTGCATCCCCAAAGCCCGAGCCGCACATCGCGCTTGAAGCGCAAAAGCCATTACAATGCCCGGGAATTCATCCGATCAGAACGCGGCTTGAGGCCTATGCATGGAATTCGATCTCTTTTACGAACTGGCGGTACCGGGCTTCGCGGGACGAAACGAACGCCAGGTGTTTGAGGAAACCCTAGAAGAAATCGTACTGGCAGACCACATGGGGTTTCGCACGGCGTGGCTTACCGAACATCACTTCATGCCCGAATACGCCCACGGCTCCGCGCCCGATCTTTTCTTGGCGGCGGCCAGCGCGCGCACGGAGCGCATCCGTCTGGGATTAGGCATCGTGCCGCTCCCCTACCACCACCCCCTTCAGATCGCCGAGCGCGCGGCGACCTTGGACATCTTGTCGCAAGGCCGGCTCGAGTTAGGTATCGGACGCGGTTTCTCGCCCAAAGAATATGCGGCCTTCGGGGTACGTACCGAGGATGGCCGCGGTCTCGTAGACGAAGGCCTCCAGATCCTACTGCGCGCCTTCCAAGAACGGGGGCCGATTCAGTTTCATGGCCGACACTTCCACTTCGACGACCTCACGGTCGTGCCCCACGTCGTCCAAGAGCCGCACCCGCCGCTCTGGATGGCCGCGGTCAGCCCCGAGAGCTTCGAACTGGCCGCGCGTCTCGGGATAGGCGTGCTCGCGGGACCGTTTAAGCCCTGGTTTATGATCAAAGAGGACATTCGCCGCTACCGCAAGGCGTTCGCGGAGCATCACGGCGACAAGAGCGCACACAAACCGCGCGTCGGCATGACGCTTGGCCTCTTTTGCCTAGAAGACCACGCGCGCGCACGAAAGATTGCTAGCACCAACATCACATGGTTCTACCGCGAACTTTTGCGGCTCACAGGACCGCTCCTGAAGACTTTGCAAGAAGGCTATGAGTATTACCGAAAATTCGGGAGCCTCGCGCGGGTCTTACAAGCCGGAGTCAACCTCCCCATCCTCGAACGCCTAGGCATGGTCGTGGCGGGCGACGCCGCGCATTGTCGTAAGCGTCTCGCCGTGTACGAGGCGGCGGGCGTGGACCATCTCTTGTGCGCCGTGGGCGCGGGCGCAAGTCCTACTGCGCTCACCCGAGAGTCGCTCAGAGTCTTAAACGAACACGTCCTGCCGCACTTTTCTTCATGCGCATCTTAGTCACGGGGGCGGCCGGCCATTTAGGACGGGTCCTTATGCCGCTCCTCTTGGCGGAACCCCGCATCACGACCGTCCTGGCCCACGACCTTTGGCCTCTTCCGGCAAGCCACCCGCGGCTTCAAGTCTTTACCGGGGACATACGGGATCGCGCGCTACGCACTCTAGTGGCACAGGCCGACGCGGTCGTGCACATGGCGTTTGTGGTGATCGAAAGCCACCTCAAAAAAGCCCGTCACAACCGCGCGGTGGCGCGATCGATCAATGTCGATGGCACCACCAACGTCCTAGCGGGGCTTTCTGCAAACGCCCGCCTGATCCAGGTATCGAGCGCGTCCGTCTATGGGACGAGCCCGCTCCCTTTAGATGAGACCGCGCCGCTCCATCCGCTTGCCGGTTTCGCCTACGCCAGGGATAAGGTCGATACGGAAACGCTCGTCATGGAGGCCGAGGCCCAGGGGCTCTCGGCGCTGCGACTGCGACCACATATTATCTTGGGCCCGCACGCCCAGCCCTTTTTACGGGGCGTCTTGCGCATACCCGTCTACCCAAGGCTCCGAGACCCGCTCCCACAACTCCAATTAGTCCACGAGTTCGATGTCGCGACAGCGATCGTCTCCGCGCTCTTTAGCGATGCCGCGGGCGCCTTGAACTTAGCCTGCCAAGACAGCTTGTCTTTCAAAGCCATGCAAAAGACCCTGCACCGCTTCCCGCTAGGCCTCCCGCCGCGCCTCTTAAAGGCCCAGGCCCGCTTCGCGTTCCACGCCCTTTGCATAGGACCGGACCCCGCCTGGAGCGCGGGGCTTGATCAATCGCTGGTGTTAGATTCAAGACGCGCGGCCACGGAACTCCTCTGGCGGCCCCGCTTTCCCACGGTGCGGGATATCCTCAAAGACAGCTACGGCTTGTAAAGCGCAAGACCTCAAGGGCGCCCTTACTCGCCTAAATTGAGCAGCCGTCCATGCATGCGCGCCTTATGAAATGTGCGCAAAAAGATGGTAAGGCCCAGCGCCAAATAAAGGACATTCAACGCGCAGGCCTTCCAGAGCGGTCGATACAAAATAACGTGATGAAACAAAAGCGCGCGCATGGCGGTAAACACATAGGCGGCGGGTAGGGCATGGGCTACGATCTGGAGCGCAGGCGGAAGGACGGAAATGGGATAATAGATACCGCTGACCGGGGCGATGGCAAAGATCGCCGCCCACGCCAGATTCTCGGCACCCAGGCCATAACGAAGGACGAGACCCGCCACCACCAAACCGATCGCCCAGCCCATCACGATCAGATTCATAAAAAACACCCATAGCACCCAGCCCATGCTCCAGATCGGGAAATGATAGAACCAAAACGCAAAGAGGGCGGCCATGCCGCTCCCTATGAGCGTGCGCAAGAGACTGATCACGAAAAGCGCGCAGGCGAGCTCGTAGGCGCGCAAGGGGCTCGCAAAAAGATGGCCTAGATTGCGCGAATAGAGCTCCTCGAAAAACACCACGGACACCCCGAGCTGGCCGCGAAACATGACGTCCCACAGCAAGGCCGCGGCCAACAACACGCCGGAGGCCTGCGCCAGATAACTGCTATGGGTCACGAGATACTCGCTCAGAAACCCCCACAGAATGATCTGCATGGTCGGCCAGTAAGCGAGCTCTATGATGCGCGGCCAGGACCCCTTGAGCAGATAGACATAACGCTCGATCATGGCCCCCATGCGCCGCACGCTCTGTAAAAACGCGCCCCTCATATCTGCGATCGCCCGCGCGCCATATCCAAAAAGACCTCCTCTAAGGTCTCGCGCCCGTATTTTGCGATCAGCATTTGGGGCGCGCCGCGATCAAAGAGCCGCCCTTGACGCAACATGATGATGTCGTCACACAAACGTTCCACCTCGAGCATATTGTGCGAGGCGAGCACCACCGCCGCCCCGCTCGTCTTTTGATAATCGCGCAGATAGGTGCGTAGCCGGTCGGCGGTATCGGGATCCAAAGACGCGGTGGGTTCGTCCAAAAGCAAGAGCGAAGGTCTATTGATCAGCGCCTTGGCCAAGGAGGCGCGCGTCTTTTGTCCGGCGGATAAGCGCCCGTAAGGCCTTTTGAGGAGTTCGCCTAAATCGAGATCGGCCGCGAGTTCCCGGATACGCGCGCCTATCCTCCTCACGCCGTAGAGTCCGGCGTAGACGCGCAGATTCTCGTAGACCGTCAGGCGATGCGGTAAATCAACGTAGGGCGAGGAGAAATTGATGCGCGCCAACACCCGATACCGGTGACGCAAGAAATCCTCGCCTAAAACCTGAATGGAGCCCGCGCTGGGCAATAAAAGCCCCATGAGCATGGCAAGCGTCGTCGTCTTACCGGCGCCATTGCCCCCCAAAAGCCCCAAAACCTGCCCCGATTCCAAGGAAAAGCTCAACGACGCCAACGCGGTCACCGCCCCGTAGCGCTTACATAAATCCGTCACGGTCACCGCGGAAGCTGCGCTCAACCGGTCCCATCCAAGGCTTGCGTCAATTGTAAAAGGCGCAGGCCGGCCTTGCTGGGGGCCTTCCCGGCGGCCACGACCGCGTCATAATAACCCGCTAAAAACGCCGGCAAGGCCGCGAGCACGATCGGTTTACGCAGACGCGCCACGGATCTTAACGTCCAGCGCGCGTGCAGATTCTGATGGGGCCCCGCGCTACAGACGCGCGCACCCCAAGTCTTGGCCTGCACCGTCTCCGTATGGGCGGAAACGACCAGACGAAAGGCCTCGCGACCGGCGCCTAATCCCACGAAGGGCCCAACATACGTCACTTCCAAGGCGGGGGCTAAGCCCGACAAGACGTGATCGAGCTGACCCAAGGCATCGTCTAGCGCCGGATCGGGGGGCAATGAGGGGTCACGAATACGCGCGCGCAACAGAGTAAGAAACGAGTCCACTTCACCTCCTAAGCGAAGAGAACCATTATAAACCTCTTGCCCCTTGGGGATAAGATCAGGCTTTTTCGCTATACTGCACGCCATGGCCGTCCATAACCCCCTTAGACCCAGTCCAGACCCGGATTCGCTCGTGAGCTTAGGTCGCCGCGTGCTCGCGCTCGAAGGCGAGGCCTTGTCGGCGCTCGCCTCAGGACTCACCGAGAGCTTTGCGCGGGCCTGCCATCTGCTCTTTGACTGTAAGGGACGCATCGTAGTGGTCGGCATGGGAAAATCGGGCCATATCGGCGGCAAGATCGCAGCGACTTTAGCGAGCACCGGAACGCCTGCATTTTTCGTACACCCAGGCGAGGCGAGCCATGGGGACCTCGGCATGATCACGCCCGAGGATGTCGTGCTTGCCATCTCGCATTCGGGCGAAACCGCCGAAATCTTGACCATTTTACCCATCATCAAACGCATGGGCGTCCGGCTTTTGGCGTTGACCGGCGCGCCTGCCTCGAGTCTCGCGCGCCAGGCCGACGTCCATCTGCCGGTGGCCGTCGCCAAAGAGGCCTGCCCGCTCGATTTAGCGCCGACCGCCAGCACGACCGCGGCCTTAGCGATGGGGGATGCGCTCGCCATCGCCCTTTACGAAACCCGTGGCTTTACGCCGGAGGATTTTGCGCGCTCCCATCCAGGCGGACGGCTCGGGCGCCGACTACTCGTCTATATCGCCGACATCATGCACACGGGCGATCGCATCCCCCGCGTAGGCGTGGGCGCCTCCTTGCCCGACGCGCTCCTGGAAATGACCAGCAAGGGCCTGGGCATGACGGCGGTGGTCGATGACGAGGAGCGGCTCTGCGGCATCTTTACCGACGGCGATCTACGCCGCGCGTTAAACCGCGGGGTCGACGTCTATAAGGTCGCGGTCTCTGATGTCATGACGCGCCACCCGAAGACCGCGGTGTCCGACCATCTGGCCGCGGAACTCGTACCCCTCCTCCGGTCCCATAACATCAGCGGACTTTTCGTAGTCGACGACAAGAAACGGGTGGTGGGCGCCCTCAATATGCATGACCTTTTGAAGGCAGGCGTGGTATGACCAAACCCAAGATGACGCAAGACGGGCTTCTCGCCCGCGCCCGGGACGTGCGGATCGCGCTTTTGGACGTCGACGGCGTACTCACCGATGGGCGTCTCTTTTTGAGCAACACGGGAGAAGAAACCAAGGCCTTCCATAGCCGCGACGGCTTAGGGATCAAAATGCTGATCGCAAGCGGCGTACGGGTCGGTATCGTCACGGGACGGTCCTCGCAGATCGTCCAGAACCGCGCAGACGAACTCGGCATCGACTGCCTCGTGCAAGGCTGCGAGGATAAGCTTACGGCCGTGCGCGAAATCTTGGCGCGCTATGATCTCGCCGCGCACCAAGCCACCTTTATGGGCGATGACGTCGTGGACCTCCCGGCGATGGAGGCGGTCGGACTCGCCACGACGGTAGCCGATGCCCACCCCTTGGTGTTAAGACGCGCCCACTTCGTCACCCAACAAAAAGGGGGGCGTGGCGCGGTGCGCGAGCTCTGCGAGCTCCTCATGTATGCGCAGGGCACGTTAAACGATCAACTGGGCTGCGCCTATGAGGACGATTGCACATGGGCCGGTGGCTAAGCCGCTTTTTGTTGTTGACCGGACTCCTCCTGTTTTCGGGGCTATTCTGGTGGCTCCCCGAGGCCTTGGTGAGGCCCGCGCTCGTGTTCACGCACGCAGCGCCCCTGCGGCCTGATTACTACATCAACCGCTTCCGACTCACCACCATGAACCACCAAGGCGCCCCGCGCTTCGTATTGACCGCACAGCGTCTCGTGCACTTCCCGCGCGGCAAGAAGACGCTCTTGATCAAACCCCACCTCACCCAATTTGGGAAGCGCACGACGACGACTACGACCGCGACACGCGGTTACGTATCACCGCACGGTCACATCCTCATCATGCACGGCGATGTCCGCGTCCTGCGGGGCGCGACTACGCAACTGGGTAAGACCGAGGTGCGCACCCACTCCTTGACGATCCACCTCAACTCATGACGCGTACACGGTTCCCGCTTTTCGCGCTCATGATGCTCGTGGCAAGCGCTACCCAGGCCCATAAGTTGGCGCAGCCCTTGAGCGTGCGCGCCGACACCATACAACTCGATCAACGCACGGGTCTTAGCCTCTATCAGGGCCATGTTCGCCTCGTGCAAGACGGGCTCACGATTCACGCCAAGGAAGTACGCGTACATTCATTACACGGGCAAGTGCTCACCATTACGGCCAAAGGTAGCCCGGTGCGCATGACCGACCGCAAGACCGGCGGCCTACCGCTTTTCGGGCAGGCGCGAGAACTGCGTTTTGAGGCAGCCCCGGATGAGGTGACGCTCACGGGGGGCGTCGTCTTTCGGCAAGGCCCCAACATCCTGCACGGACATATCATCCACTACCATGTGAGGTCGGAGCAGATCACGGCGATACGCGGCGCCCAGGCGCGCGTACATGCGCGCATCGTGCCACACACCGCCAAAACAAAGACCGGAGCGCACCCTTGAGCACCCTTTCCGCCACCCATCTCTCGAAGAGCTACAAGAGGCGCCAGGTCGTCCGGGACGTGAGCCTTACGGTCGCCGCGGGAGAAGTCGTAGGCCTCCTCGGCCCGAATGGTGCGGGCAAAACCACCTGCTTTTACATGATCATAGGTCTGGTGCGCAAAGACCAAGGCCAGATCCTCTTGGATGATATCGATATCGGGGACGCGCCCATGCACAAGCGGGCCAAACTCGGCGTCGGCTATCTCCCCCAAGAGGCCTCGGTTTTTCGGAAACTCTCGGTCGAAGACAATATTCTCGCGATTCTAGAGACGGTCGACGGGCTAGACGCCGCCGATCGTCACGCGCGGCTTGAAGAATTACTCTCCGAGCTTCATATTGCAGATCGGCGCAAGACCTTGGGCATGAGCTTATCGGGCGGGGAACGAAGGCGCGTGGAGATTGCGCGCGCGCTCGCCACGAAGCCGCGATTCATGCTCCTAGACGAACCCTTTGCCGGCGTCGACCCGATATCGGTCATCGACATCCAACAACATATCTCGCATTTGAAGCGCCTCGGTATCGGGGTGTTGATCACAGACCACAATGTGCGCGAGACCCTGAAGATCTGTGATCGCGCCTACATCATCAATGATGGCCACGTACTCGCCGCCGGCGAACCATCCGCCGTACTGAAAGACCCCGACGTGAGACGCGTTTACCTAGGGGAACACTTCCAACTCTAGCTCTGTTCTGCTACCCGCGGGAATAGACTAGAATAGGTACTAGGGGTCCCATGAAACAGACACTTGATCTCAGAATCGGGCAGCATCTCACCATTACGCCACAACTGCAGCAGGCGATTCGTCTGTTGCAGTTGTCGTCGATAGAGCTCGAGCAGGAGATCCGCGAGGCATTAGACAAAAACCCCCTTCTTGAAGAAGGCGAGCACACAGACGGCGACGGCGCTTCAAGCGACGAGGGGGCAACGGAACCAGAGACCCCGCCGGCCGAGGAGTCTGCGGATACCGAGATCGATTTCGACGGGGACAACAACGTAACCGAACTCGACTGGGGGGACGATTACGAGATCGTCTCGTCGAAATCCCCCTCCGGAGACGAGGGCCCGGACGACAACTTCGAGGCGCGCAATAGCCAGCCTACGAACCTCAAGGAACACCTCCTCTGGCAACTCCAAATGACCGCCTTCTCGGACCGCGATCGCATGGTGGCCATGGCCATCATCGATGCCATAGATGAGGATGGCTACTTCGTAGGCGGCATAGAAGATGTCTTGATAACCCTGCCGGAACTCGAACTGGGGGACGACGAAATCTTAACGGTATTGCACCAAGTCCAGAATTTCGACCCGGTCGGTGTCGGCGCGCGCAACCTGGGAGAATGCCTGGATCTCCAGCTGCGGCGCCTTGATCCTGCCACCCCTTACCGGGACACGGCGCGCCTCCTGACCGATGGGCCCTACTTAAAACTCATAGGCCAGCACGACTTCAAGGAAATCAAACGCCTCACGCACCTGGAATCCGAGGCCTTGGGGCAGGCATTAGCCCTTCTGAAGGGCTTGAATCCGCGTCCCGGCTCGCTTGTGGCGACCACCCAGAGCGCCTACGTCGTACCCGAGGTCATCGTCAAAAAACGCCGCGGATCGTGGCGCGCCGACTTAAATGTAGCCGCCATGCCCAAATTACGCATCAACAGCCAGTACGAACGCCTCATCCAACGCGGGCGGGCCACGGCCCAAGACCGCTTCCTCCATGACCATCTACAGGAAGCCCGCTGGTTCTTGAAGAGCTTACAGAGCCGTAACGACACGCTCCTGAAAGTGGCGCGCGTCATCGTCGACCGGCAACGCGCGTTCTTCGACCATGGACCCGAGGCCATGAAGCCCCTGGTCTTGCACGACGTCGCGGGCGAAGTGGGTATGCATGAATCCACGGTCTCGCGTGTGACCACCAATAAGTACATGATGACACCGCGAGGTATTTTTGAGCTGAAATATTTCTTTTCGAGCCATGTCGGCACGGCTGACGGCGGAACTTGCTCGGCTACCGCGATACGATCGCTGATACGCAAAATCGTCGAGAGTGAACCGCCCAACCGGCCCATAAGCGACAGCAAAATTGCCGAAATGCTCGAAGTACAGGGTATCAACATAGCCAGGAGAACAATCGCCAAATACCGGGAGTCACTGAGCATCCCACCATCAAGTCATCGCAAATCGCTAGTCTAGCCCAACTGAAGGGGAACCCTATGGATATCACGGTTAGCGGACACCAAGTCGACATCACCTCACCCTTGCGCGACTACGCCCTCGAAAAAATCGGACGGATCCAGCGGCATTTTGACCATGCCATCACGGCAGACATCGTTTTACACGTCGAAAAGAAGCGCTATAGCGCGGAAGCCAATATCCGCGCCAAAGGGGCCGTTATCCACGCGAACGCGGCCGGCGACGATATGTATGCGGCGATCGACCTTCTTACCGATAAACTCGATCGTCAGGTCTTGCGCCATAAAGAGAAGGTAACAGACCAGCATCGATCGGGCTAAACGGCGGGCTTAAAGCGGCGTTTGGGCAAGCCATAAAGGGCTCGCCCAAGCCGCCTTGGGCCTATATACTTCCCCCGTGCTGCACGCAGCCCACGAAACCGGTCTGGGGGACTAGTCCCCGGATACCCTCTTCGCGGCTGGGGGTCGGAGAGCAGATGGACGAACAGTCATGAGCGCGCTATTGACGGCGCAAGACGTATACGATGCGCAGCGCGAGACGCTAAAACTCACGTGGCAGGCGGGGAAGGCGGGCGCCGAACGTCTGCTTGAGCTCGCGACCGCGCGGTTTCCGGGCATGGCCTTGGTCGGGCATCTCAATTTCGTCCACCCCAATCGCGTCCAGATCATAGGGGTAAGCGAACAAGCCTACCTTTACCACCACATTACACCCGCAACCCGAAAAGAGGCCTTAGACGAGCTATTTGGCTCGCCATCCTCGGCGATCGTCATCGTATCCAACGACGAGCCCGTGACAGACGAAATGCGCGATGCCGCCGAGCGCGCCGCGATGCCGCTCTTTAGTTCCTCGCTCCCCAGCCCCCGCGTCATACACGACCTCCAGTACTATCTTGCCCGCGCGCTCGCGGAACGCGAGGTCCTGCACGGCGTATTCATCGAGGTCATGGGGCTTGGAGTCTTTCTGACGGGCGAAAGCGGGATCGGCAAAAGCGAGCTTGCGCTCGAGCTCTTAAGCCGCGGCCACCGCCTCATAGCAGATGATGCCTGTGAATTTTTTCGGGTGGGGCCCGATGTCTTGGAGGGCCGCTGCCCGGACATGCTGTGTGATTTTCTCGAAGTGCGCGGCCTTGGGATCTTAAACGTCCGCGCCATGTTTGGCGAAACGGCGGTACGCCATGAAAAGAGCCTGCACCTCATCGTGCGCCTCAAGGATCTCGCGACGAACGCGCCCGCCACCATCGATAGGCTGCAGGCCGAACAAAAGACCCGCACCATCCTCGGCGTCGAGGTCGCGGAAGTCGTGCTTTTCGTGGCCCCCGGGCGTAACCTTGCGGTCTTGGTGGAAGTCGCCACGCGCGGCCATATCTTGAGACGGCGAGGCATCAATGCCCTCGAAGACTTCATGGAACGACAAAAGCTCGCCATGAAATCCCCATGAGCTTCATTATCATAAGCGGGCTTTCGGGTTCCGGAAAGAGCATCGCCTTACAGGCCCTGGAGGACGTGGGCTTTTACTGCATAGACAACCTGCCCGCAGCGCTCCTGCCGCACTTCGCGAACCAGATGCACGGGGTGCGATCCGAGTTCTCGGATGTCGCAGTCGGCATCGATGCCCGTAATCGGCTCTTTTTAGGCGCAGCCCCGACAAGTCTCGAGCGGCTCCGGACCTTGGGCGTGGATTACCGCATCATTTTCCTCGAGGCCGACGAAGCGGTTCTCGTGAAGCGCTTCAAAGAAACGCGGCGGCGCCACCCGCTGACAGACGCCCAGACCCCGCTTCTAGAGAGCATTCGACTCGAGAAATCCCTACTCGAGCCGCTCTCGCTTTCCTGCACGCGCCGCATCGATACCACCCATACGAGTTCTCAACAGCTGCGCCAACTCATTTACGAGTTCGCGCGCGGGGCTAGCACGCGCGGCATTACCCTGCTCTTTGAATCCTTCGGCTTCAAGCACGGCACGCCGCTCGATGCCGATTACGTCTTTGACGTGCGCTGCCTGCCGAACCCCTACTGGGAGCAGGCCTTGCGCCCGCTCACGGGCCTAGACCCGGAAGTCGCCGCGTTCCTCGAGCGCCACGCCGATGTCACCGCCATGAAAGAACACATCGGCGATTTTTTGGCGCGCTGGCTACCGGGCTTCGAACAAGAAAACCGGAGCTACCTCACAGTCGCCATTGGCTGCACCGGTGGCCAACACCGCTCCGTGTACCTCGTGGAGCAACTGGCGGCACATTTTCGTAAGCAAGGCATCCACACGCAGATCCGGCACCGCGAACTCACAAGCGGCATGCCAGCACTTGCGCCTGCGATACCGTCCGAGACCTCCTAGAGACAAAGCAGGCCTAGGCGCAACACTGCGTGTTATGCCACGCAAAAAAATAAGGGGTGGTACATTTCATGGTAGGATTGTTGGTATTAGCACAAAAAGACGTCGCCTTCGGCCTCCTCGAGGCCGTGGATCACGTCCTGGGGCGGCGCCCGCAAGCGCTCGCGGCCTTTCCGGTTCGTTACGACATGCCGCCAGACGAACTCACCGCGGCATTGGCGCAAGCGATCCACGCGATAGATGAGGGCGATGGCGTGTTGATCCTCGCCGATATCTACGGGGCTACGCACATCAATGTCGCTTGCCGTCTGCTTATGCGCGATAAAGTAGAGCTCGTGACGGGGCTCAATCTTCCCATGCTTATTCGCGCACTGAATTACCAAGAGCTACCCCTAGCCGAACTCATACAAAAGGCCCTCACGGGCGGTATGGAAGGGATAGTCTGTGCCACGGATTTCTGTCTACTGGAAAAAAGGAAACATGAATTGCGTTGATGTGCTTATTATCAACAAACTTGGCATGCATGCGCGAGCATCGGCTAAACTTGTAAGCCTAGCGTCATCTTTTGAGGCTACAATTACGGTGGCGCGCGATGAGCGTAGCGTTAACGGCAAAAGCATCATGGGCATCATGATGCTTGCCGCCGGCAAGGGAACGATTCTGCGAATCTGCGCGGAAGGACCCGACGAGGCCCATGCCAGTCGGGCGCTTTGTAAATTAGTGGAAAGCCGTTTCGGCGAGGACTCTTGATGCTAGCTCTTCACGGCAAAGGTGTGAGCAGTGGGATCGCCATTGGCCGCGCCTATGTCTTGAAGCGTGACCGCATCAAAGTCCCGGAATACATACTTCCCGCCCATCTCGTGGAGCAGGAAGTGGAACGTTTCCTCGCGGCCGTCGAAGAGACCCGCCAGGAATTAAGCGACATTCGCAACCACATTCCCGCAGGCGCGCCGCTTGAGGCGGCGAGCTTCATAGACACCCATCTGCTCATTTTAAGCGACACCATGGTCTCTGAAGCGCCCATTCGGGATATTCGCTTGAACCTATGGAACGCCGAACTCGCCTTGAAGACGCAAAGCGATCGCCTTATTGCGGTCTTCGAGGACATGGAAGATCCTTATCTACGCAACAAGAAGATCGACGTGGCGCAAGTCGTAGAAAGGGTGCTGCGCAATCTCTTAAACCCCGACGAACCGGACGGCGAACCGCTCCCCGCCGATCTTAAAGGACGGATCATCGTCGCAAACGACCTCGCGCCGGCCGATGCGGTCGCCTTTAAAAACCGGGGCATCAGCGCCTTTATCACCAATGTCGGCGGCCCGATATCGCACACGGCGATCCTGTCACGCAGCCTTGGCATACCCGCCATCGTCGCGACCCATGGCGCGACCCGCTACGTCGACTCGGATAACACCCTCATCGTAGACGGCAAGCGCGGCATCCTGTTCGTGGATCCCGATCGGATCGTCGTCGCCGAGTACGAGAAGCGCGCCCGGAAAATCGCCCGACTCCAGCTCGAATTAGAAGCCCTACGCACGAGCGAGGCGGTCAGTCGCGACGGGGTCGCGATTTCGCTTTTTGCCAATATCGAACTCCCGCAGGATCTCGATGCCGTGCATCAAGTCTTAGCCGGGGGCATCGGCCTCTATCGCACCGAATTCCTGTTCATGAACCGGAAGACGCCACCCGACGAAGAAGAACAATTAGCCGCCTACGCGGAGGTGATACGCGCGCTTCCCGGGCGTCCGATCACGATCCGTACCCTAGACTTGGGCGCCGACAAGCGCAGCGACATCGAGTCCCTCGTGACCGCTATCAACCCGGCCTTAGGGTTACGCGCCATACGGCTCTGTCTACAGGAATTGGGGCTCTTTAAGGTCCAGCTGCGGGCGATCCTGCGGGCATCGGCGTTTGGCCACGTCCGACTCATGATCCCGATGTTATCGAACGTAGACGAGATATTCCGGGTGATCGACCTCGTGCGCGAGGCACAAGCGGAGCTGCGCACGGAAGACATCGCGTTTGATGCCAATATGCCGATCGGGGGCATGATCGAGGTGCCGGCGGCGGCCGTCGCGGCGGACCTTTTCGCGGCGCATCTGGACTTTTTGTCGATCGGCACGAACGATCTCATCCAATACACGCTCGCCATCGATCGGGTCGACGATACCGTGAACTATCTCTACGACCCGCTCCACCCCTCGGTATTGCGACTGATCGCCATGACGATCAACGCGGCGCGCGCGCAGGGGATCCCGGTCTCTATGTGCGGGGAAATGGCGGGCGACAGCCGCTATACCCGCCTCCTCTTAGGGCTTGGCCTGCGCGAATTTAGCATGCATCCCGCAGCCCTCCTTGAGATCAAAAAGATCGTCCGCGAAAGCACCATAGCCGACCTTGCAATACAATCGGCCGAGGTCATGGCGGCACGCAACTCACGGGCGCTACAGGCCTTAGTGGAGACCATGAATGGCGACCATGACGACCCGGTAGATGCCGAGATGTACCGCTAACGCCTGACCTGACGTGGCAGCAAAAAAGGGCCTACAAGAGAGGTCGGGGGTGGCGGCGCGGTCATAAAACCCACCTCGGGAACGATACAAAGAAGCCCCTTGCGGTAACGAATACGCGACGGACTAAAACCATCCGCGTACCGCGGCTCGAAGGTCTCCGCAAGAAGCGCGGCCCCTGCGATCTTACGCACCCGAAACGGGCGCCAAAAGGGCGGGGTTCTCTGAGAATAGGAATAACCGCGTACCTGGAAGCAGTCCACGATCACCTCGCCTGCGGCATCCTCGTAGATCGCATGAGGCTCCACGATGCGTGCCTCAAGCTGATCCCGATAACGCATGGCGCAGACTCGACGCGACTTGACCGCCTCCGTCAAAACACCCAAAACATCGACCCCCATAGGATCCTCCTGTTTTCTTTTAGGAGCACTATGGTCCGAAATCGCGGCCCTCGCAAGCCGGGCCCTAGATCCCGATGGAAAGACGCCTTAATCCCCCCCGTCTGCGGCGGGCTTCACGCCAAAGACATGGGACTCGAGCTTCCACTTCGCGGCCAGTGTCTCGACTGCGTTTTGAAACTCCTCGGTCCGCGCCGGATGGTTAAAGGCGGTCGCGGCGATATGGCGCAAGGCGCCTTCCGCGGGCGCCCCCGAGAGCATATGGATCAACTCGCCCGCCTGGGCGCCTACGACCTCGCCCCCCAGAAGCGCCCCGCTGTCTAAGTCGGCGATAAGTCGCACATAGCCTTCCGGTTTCCCTTGGCCCAAGGCCTGGGGCGACACCTCGAAAGCCGCGAAACCCACGGCCGGCTCCAAACCCGCGTCCTCGGCCTGCTCTTCGCTCAAGCCTATGCGCGCAAGCTCCACCGCGCCATAAATGGCCTCCGGTACGCGCAAAAGGTCGCGCAAGCGCGGCGTGGGCGCCAGGATATTGTCGACCACAAGCCCCGCCTCATAAAGCGCACGATTGGCCGTCATAGGCCCGGCCACGCAATCACCGATGGCGTAGATGCCAGGCACGGGGGTCTGCATGGTCGCATCCACCGGGATAAAGCCCGCGCCATCGACTACGATGCCGACGCGCGTAAGACCGAGACCGGCCGTCACGGGTCGCCTTCCTGTGGCCAATAAGGCCCAATCGCCGGTCCATATCCCGCCTTCCTCGCTTTCAAGACGTACGCCTTGGGCATCCGCAGACAGGCTCTTCACGGCGCCGCGCACGGGCGCTACACCGAGATCGGTCATCCGCTGGCGCATAAGACCCATGGCGACGGGACTGAAATCCTTGCGCGCGAACGGGTCGCTGCGCGTAAACCAAAGCACGTCGCGCTCGAATTTCCGAAGAATATAAGCAAATTCCATCCCGACGATACCGGCCCCTATCACGATCACCCGCGACCCCTCCGGGACCGGTTCGTCAAACAAGAGATCGCTCTGAAGGATACGGCCCGGAACCACCGGTAGGTCCGATGGCACCGAGGGCTCGGACCCGGTCGCAAGAATAATCGATGCGGCGTGAATGAGGGTGTCGGAAGGCTTGACCAAGACCGCGCCTGGCCCCTCGAAGGTGGCCTCCCCCTCCAAGGCGACTACGCCCAAGCGCTTTAAATACTGCTGATAGCTGTCACGAACGGTATTCACGACCTGGTGCTGATGACGCCATGCCTGTGCAAGATCCCCGCGCACGCCGCCTAAAAGCCCGCGATCGCTAAAACCTGCGGCGGCATCGAGGAGCTGGGCACTATGGTGCCAGGCCTTCTTGGGGACACAACCCCGATTGAGGCAGCAACCTCCCCAGGTTTGGCGCTCCACGATCACGGTCTTTTGACCACGCAACGCGGCCAATACCGCCGCCCGATAACCGCCAGGGCCTGATCCGATAACCAGCACATCGCAATCCATTCCCTCTCCTTCGCCCGTCTTGCCTTGGAATAAGGGCCGGGGCATGATCGCATTATGATCGATCTAGCCGGCCTCTTCACGCGGCGCCGAGACCGCAAACGGCTCGACCGCTTCTTCACTCGCTATGCGCACCGCGCTCTCATCATACACGGCGGCCTCACCCTAGACTGGTTAGACGAACTCCTGAAAGTAGGCGGTGGCGGGGGGTATTTTCGGATCGACGCCCGACCATCAGCCGACCCGCAAAGCCCCGTCTCGTGGCTCACGCACCGTTTCATCCTTCCGCTTAAACTCCCCTTACCACTCATTTGCGACGTAAAAGAGCACCACATCGCGATCCGCCACCTCCACACCCGAAGGGGAATCTGTCACCCGGCCGACATCGCCTGGATCCTAGACGATATACGCCACAAGTCCCGCGCCCATGCGATCCTCCACAGAGAAACCGGAGCCCTGCTTTGTGAAAAGGGCATGCCTCCCGAAGACAACGACTACGAGATGGATTTCACCGGCTAAAACGCAACCACACGGCCCCGGAAGGCCCACCCCACCCCACCCCACGACCAAAACGGGAGATCGCCCTTGCAGGCGATGAGCAAAACCGCGCGTGCAGCGAATAAGCCGCGAGCCTGCTCTATACGACCCTGCAAGCCTTGACCTCATAGCCCTCACAAAACGCCTCCGCCCAAGCAAAAGCTCGGAGACAAAGCGATACCTGAAAGCCTAGATGCCCAATCTAACGTGCGCAAAAACAAGAACATCTGCATGAGAGCCTGGCAGGAGTATTCCAGTCCCCAGAAGCCCGTGGGGGCACACCCGAAACCACCGCACTCGCCTGATGCGCCAATTGCACGGCTTGGGTGCGATACTTCGTCGTATAGATCGCTGTCACCAAGAGCCCCTAGAGACAGGACGCCCCGTCGTCCGGCGGCACCCACCCGATCAAGGCGCGGAGAGACCAAAAACCGCCGCACGGATCCGTCAACGATTGGTGGTACCACCGCCGGAAAGCCTGTGTCTTGCCAGAGGCTCAAGGCGATTGCCTCTGCGGCCAGGAGGTCCGCCCAGCGATCCGCGACCGATGTGCCGCGGGGTGGGGAGAGCTTGACCACGACCGGCAGCACTTGCCCATTCGGGAGCCAAAGCGTCCCCATAAACTGAGGCTGTTCGCCGCCAACTGAAGATCCAGGGGCTTCCCCGGCCAGCGCGGCGCGGGCCCGTTCTTCAAAATAAGCGGCCATTGCGTCCTTGGGAATCCATGATGGGGTCAGATGCCACCACCGCTCCTGGGCGCGCTCTCCGACCAGGAGATCGCCCGGCAGATCTTCGCCATACTCACTGAACATCCGCACGACGTCCATTGAGTGGGATCGCTATATATGTTCCGCTGGGATTGTCGACGTTGACAGCCACATGGCCGACTGCATAAACTAGTCGGACACTAGTTTATAGTGGGTGCAGGAGGTGCGCAATGCCCGAGATCGGTGCTTATGAGGCGAAGACGCATTTGTCCGAGATTTTGGATCGGGTGCGCAAAGGGGAGCGGTTCATTATCACCAAGCATGGGCAGGCGGTGGCGGAGTTACGATCGGTGGCGACCCAGGGCTTGGAAGAGCGGCGTGCGGTTGTGGCCCGCATGAAGGCATTTCAGGCCAGCCATGACCTAGGGGATATCTCGTTGCGCGAATTAATCGACGCAGGGCGTAAATACTGATGGCCTTTGTCGCCGATGCCTCTATGACGCTGGCCTGGTATCTGCGCGATGAAGACGCTGAATCTGCCAATCGGGTACGTGAGCGATTGTTGGGGGAGGGTATTTGTGTCCCCGCCCATTGGGCGCTGGAGGTCTGCGATGCCCTGCTTGTCGCCACGCGGCGTGGTCGCATCACCGTCCAGGAAATGAATGAACTTCTACCGGACTTGCGTCTGTTGCCAGAGACCGTTGACCATCAGACCGACGCGGCTGCCTGGTCGACCACGTTAGATCTTGCAAAGGCCCATGGGCTGACGTTGTACGACGCGGCCTACCTTGAGCTTGCGCTAAGGTGCAAGTTGCCGCTTGCCACGTTAGACAAAAGGCTCCATGGCGCCGCCATTGCCGCGGGCGTCGCCATCGTGCCTGAGGCGCAAAAGGGATCATAAAACCTTAAGCGACGGCAATGGCTTCCCGTCCGTGCCCGGGTTCCTACGACTCACGTCTTCGCCAGAGTGGACCATGTACTGAACACTTGTCCGCGCACTCCGCCACTATGTTCCTGCCTCTACAATAAAGGTTCGGCCAGTCAGATTCGGCATGATTGCGGCCACCCCCCGGCCCCCTTGCTGAAGAAGAGGCGCTGACATTGGACCTCATCGCGGTCTATGCCGATCGGGACTACTCACGTCGTTTCGGCTGGGTGTTCCATAAGCCACACCCTGCCCCAAGTCCCCTTCAGTCGCTTACGCTCTGATCCATCATAGGGATGGAGATACAGGAGCGATAAAGATCCGGAGTAACGAAGCCTGGCTCACGCTCTTTACCAGTGGCGCGGCCCTGCGACGCTGCTGGTTCGAAGGCTATCGGTTTTCTGAAGACTTGGGCTTCACGCTGACCCACCCGACCACCCTCGAAGAGATCCTGGCGGGCTGAACGAAATCCTCGCGACCATCGAAGCCGCCTCGGGCTTGCGGATCGCATTCGATCGCGAAGACCGCCACGGCCACCAGAACAGCCACACATTTTATCTGCGCTATCAGGGGCCACTGCCTGCCGCGAACGACGTGAAGGTCGATATCACAATCAACAAAGTCCTGCGCTTCCCGCTGCAAGATCGCCCGATTCATCGCATCTACGACAGCTTTGACGATTTACCCGAAGGGCCAACCGTCAAGGTCTGCGACATCAAGGAAATCGTGGTTGAAAAGCAGCTGGCCTTGAGCGACCGGGCACGCAATGAACCGCGTGACTTGCATGACCTCTGGTATCTGTTTGGCGCGACCGACCTGCGCATTGCAGAGCTTCGCGCGGAACTCGATGCCAAGCTGGCATTGCGACAACGTACCGTGGCCGACATGGAGCAGACTATTGCCGCTAAGGAAGACCGTCCGCGTCGTCTCTGGACCAAGCGACTAGCACACCAGATGAGCCAATTGCCGCCGTTCGATGACGTCTTTCGGGAAGTGCTGCGTGCCGTTCGCGCGGCCGACTTGCCGAAGACCCTGACGCAATGACCGCCAGAGTTCATTTCGCCCCCCCTAAAGCCCCACAACACGGCCCCGGAAGGCCCACCCCACCCCACGACCGAAACGGGAGATCGCCTTGCAGGCGATGAGCAAAACCGCGCGTGCGGCGAATAAGCCGCGAGCCTGCTCTATACGACCCTGCAAGCCTTGACCTCATAGCCCTCACAAAACGCCTCCGCCCAAGCAAAAGCTCGGAGACAAAGCGATACCTGAAAGCCAAGATGCTCAATCTAACGTGCGCAAAAACAAGAACATCTGCATGAGAGCCTGGCAGGAGTATTCCAGTCCCCAGAAGCCCGTGGGGCCACACCCGAAACCACCGCACTCGCCTGAAGCTACAAAAGATTCATCGTCTACCGGGGCCAAAACCCGGTATCCGGCGACAGGATTTCATGGGAGAATGTAACCATGAGCATAGATTTTCTCGACCCGCACGATCGCCATTGGGAGGACGGGGAGCGCCTCTTTGGTGTCTCACGCTGGGCCAATGCGGACCATCTTTACGGATTATCCGCCGAGTGCGGGTTAAAATAGTTAATGGTCCGATTCGGTATGCCGCTTGGCAATCGTGCGCCGCGCGAGAAGACCGACAAAGTGCACGCCAATGACATTTGGGATCGCTACTAGACATACCGCTCCGGCAAGCGAGAGGGTGCGGGCTACGCGCTTCCCGATGGAAATCCCTTCATGGACTGGAACATCAATCAGCGCTATGACCCCTGCTCCCAATTCAACGAGAACCGCGCCCATACGCACAGGTGTGGTGCCGAATTTGTGCGAAATCTTATAAAAAGGGCCACGACGGAAGGGTTACTCGCATGACCACCTTCGACGAAATCGTACCCATTATTAGCGACACGCTACGTGAGCAAGACGCAAACCTCCAGAAACTGGGCGCCATCGTCGTAAACCGCGACCTCAATGGGCGCGTCCGTTTAATCGTAGACAAAAAAATACGCGACAACGGCGAAGCCTTCGCAGCGCTTGAAACCATCGCCCGGTTATTAGCGACACGCCTTGCCCCACACAGTGTATCGACGGAACGTATGGTGTTGGTCGAAGACGACCTTGAAATTGCAACACGAGGCGCGCCGCATTTCTTGCTTCCAGGTTTTACGAACGTCACTATGGTTGATCGGCTCGCGGTTGACACCGACTGGGCGACGATCGCGCCTATCGCCGACAATGCCCCGCGCATTGTGTTCTACTCGATCAAAGGTGGCGTAGGCCGCTCCACGGCCCTCGCCGTCACAGCTTGGTCATTGGCACAACGTGGTAAGCGCGTACTGGTGCTCGACCTCGACCTGGAATCGCCGGGGCTATCTAGCTCCCTGCTGCCCCCCGATCGCCGCCCCACCTACGGCATCGCCGACTGGCTTGTGGAAGATTTGATAGATAATGGCGCGACAATCCGCCGCGATATGGTGACCATGAGCAACCTCTCCCACGATGGCGAGATCCATGTCGTACCCGCACACGGAAGAGAGCCGGGGGAATATGTAGCCAAGCTCGGGCGCGCATGGATGTCCAAAATCGCGGCCGATGGCACGCGCGAGTCGTGGCCCGCACGCCTGGCCCGCCTGCTAAACGATCTAGAGGAAAACGTAAGGCCAGACGTGATCCTCATAGATGCGCGTGCAGGAATCGACGAAGTGGCCTCGGCCTGTATTACCAACCTCGGGGTACGGCACATCTTGCTCTTTGCCCTGGACGGGGAGCAAACCTGGTCTGGCTATCGCATCCTATTCCGCCATTGGCATCAGGCCGGGGTGGCGAAAGATATCCGCGAGCGCCTGCAACTGGTGGGCGCGATGATACCGGAACTGGGTGGGGCCGAATATTTCGACCAACTGCGCGAACATGCCTGGAATGTCTTCAGGGACGAACTGTATGACGAAGTGCCCGCTGGCGAACCCGTTGGCGAGCGATTTAGCTTCGACGACAACGAGGAAGGCGCGCCCCACTATCCTTGGCCAATCAAATGGCATCGGGGTTTTGCAGCTCTACAATCTCTCCATTCGCGTTTCGAAGGCGTAGATCCCGATGAAGTGACTGCCATTTTTGGTGGCTTGATCGAGGGTGTACGCATGGTCTCTGAAAACACCAAGTCATGACTGATCTCAAGACGATTCGCGAAGCGATCATGGAAGCCATCCCCTACACCTCAGCGAATTATGGGGAATCACCGGATCAACGGACGATTTATGTTCCGCCGGCGCACCTCAAGGCATTGCGTCTGGAATGCAATCTAGTCGTCGGCGCACGGGGCGTGGGCAAATCGTTCTGGACTGCGGCACTCAATTCACAGGATTTACGAACGGTGCTAGGCAATTCTATGGGCGAGCTCATACACACGGAAGTGCGCGTGGGATTTTCGGTTGATGCCAAGCTTGATGCCTACCCGAACGCAGATGTCTTTGCAGGCCTCTTAAAAAACAACTACACGCCCTACGAGATATGGCAAGCAGTCGTTCTACGCTGGTTGGCCTCCGTCACCCATACCGAGATACCGACGGAAAACTGGCAGGCCTCGACTGAGTGGGTAAAGCGTAACCCCGAGCCCTTGGCCAAGCTGATGGAGCGTGCCGATCAACACTTCCGAGCAATCCGTAAGAAAGGGCTCATTGTCTTTGATGCCCTTGACCGCTCCAGTCACGAGTGGCAGATCATGGACAATATTGTTCGAGACTTGCTGCGGGTATCGTTGTGGTTAAAATCCTATCCATCGCTCCACGCCAAGGTATTCCTGCGGGAAGATCAGGTGGAGCGTACCGTCACAAATTTCCCGGACGCGTCGAAACTACTCGCCACCAGAGCTGAACTGACGTGGCAGCCGCATGATCTGCATGGATTACTATGGCAGTTACTGTGCAACGCACCCGATGGGCACGGCCAGACGCTTCGTGACGTCTATACGCAAGGGTTCGGAAAACCCCCTGCGACACGAAACGGCGCATGGTTTCTAGATGATGCGATTAAACGCGAAGGGCCCAAGCAACGCGCCTTGTTTGAGTGGCTTGCCGGACCATGGATGGGGAAGGGTCCAAAACGCGGCGTGCCTTACGTATGGTCGGTAAGTCATTTAGCCGACGGCAGAGGACGCACATCCCCGCGCTCCTTCTTGGTGGCCATCCGAGCCGCAGCGGAACACTCGTTAGAAAAATACCCCGATTATGCCTATGCCTTGCATTACGAGTGCATCAAACAAGGCGTTCAACAAGCATCCTCGATCCGTATCTCGGAAATGGCAGAAGACTACCCGTGGATAAACCGCCTGCTTGATCCCTTGCGCGGCCTCACCGTTCCCTGCGAATTGTCCGACATCGAAGGGCGCTGGCACAAAGACCCCCAGGCAAACCTCTGGGACCTACCGTCCGAAAAGCTTCCCCCTCAGCACAGGGATGACGACTGGACGGGAATTCGCACCGAACTTGAACGGCTCGGAATCTTCGAGACGATGAAAGATGGTCGCATCAACATGCCCGATCTGTACCGGGTAGGCTTTGGTCTCGGACGCCGAGGCGGCGTGAAACCCGCTATAAGACACTAATCCTGCGAAACTCACACCGCGCGGAATGATGACAGCGCCCCGAGATCATAGCCTTCGGCCTAAAAGATCGCCCGATCTTCAACCGAATTCTTACTTTAAAGCCACCGTCAGAACTATTCCATAAACCACAAAGCCAATGGCCCTTATGGTGATGTCTCAACTACGAGGTGAATATACCTTAACGCGGATAATAGCGGCGACTTAAGGAGCGCATCAAATTGATGCCGTCCCAATGCTTCCGCGATACGCCAATCGACGTCAAAGAGATTGTGATTAATGAAATCTTGGCCGACATCATCGATGCCCCAGCCTTTGCACCCACACCATAAATTGCCATTGAGAACCCTCTTCCGTTCTGCTTCCCGCGTTCGAGATAAAGCGCTGGGGCCCGGGTAGCATGAAACCCGAGGGCGACTGGTCGCAAAAGGCCCACTGCTTATAGCCAGTCCAACTTTGCCGTGGCGTTTGGCTTGTGAGCAGGGCTAATAAGGTGTTCCATCTTTGTGATTGAACTGCCAATGACCGTTTACGAGGACAGCCTCAATATCATCATCAGGGTACGTCGCAAAATCGCCTGCGGTACGATCACCGATCTCCAAGTAAACCACCCTCTCGCCTGAACGGTTGACCAACTGATGATTATCTCCTGTGCCCGCCTTGAAGCCTGCACACATACCCGCTTGCAACTGCGTTTCGCCAATATTGGTGATAAGCGAAGGACTCCCTTGTATGATATAGATAAACTCATCTTGCGTTAAATGAGAATGCCGTAACGACGACTGGGCGCCCGGCGCAAGGCTTGTGAGATTAACACCGAAATTGGTCAGATGAAATAAATCCCCCAGAGGTTTCTTCTCTCTCCCACTCATACGAGATGCAAAAGGCTCTGGATAGATCGATCGTTTAGAAGGTGCCTGCTCTGCGATGATTGCGGTTGGTCTGGAAATCTCCGTCACTCTCGAACCTCCTGCTGGAAGAACGGGTATTTGACATCAGGAGCAGACTTAAAGTAAATGGCCACGCCCCATATTCATGCCCTAGCGCGCAACTTATCCCAGATGGCACAGACAATCTAAGACGCTTTCCGTAAACGAGAACACAACCCTTATCCACCGCGCGCCTCTCCATAGGGCTTTTTGCTTACTCGCCCTCTTTTTAAAAAAACGATGACAAACCAACCAAGGCAAACCATACGAGCAGTTCACGGATACCAAGCGACTGGCGTTGGCCTTAAAGTGTGCGGCCGCCCCATATCTCCGAAAACGAATGGGGCTACCGGCCTTGAGACGCGCCGAGGCCTGACGATAAGGGGTCAACTGCCTTTTCTAAACGTCCTACGGTAAATCGCAATAGACGTGCTATAGTAATACGCAATAAACTCGCTGAGGTCTATCATGGCCACCATTAATGAAAAGCTGGCTGTGTCGCTAAAGCTCCTGAAAGACGCCCAGGATCGGGGCGTTCCTGTCTTTCGGAGCGGAGACTTCAGTCGTGTTCATCGTGACAGATTAGCTGCCGCAGGCTTTATCAAAGAAGTGGTCAAAGGTTGGTATATTGCCTCCAATCCGACAGACACACCAGGGGATTCGACCGTATGGTATGCCTCCTTTTTTGAATTCGTCACCGGATACTGCAACCTCCGGTTCGGCAATAACTGGTATCTATCGCCAGAGGCGTCGCTACAAAGGTACGCTGGCAACACAACAGTTCCCCGCCAGTTGATGATCCATACCAAGACCGGATCGAACAATAATCTCACACTGAAATTCGATACAAGCCTTTTTGATTACCGCTCAAAAGACTTTGCCTTGGGTACCGATGTTGTCGTCAAGGACGGAATTCGTCTGCTCTCATTACCAGCATCGCTGGTACGCGTATCGCCTACCTTCTTCACGACGAATCCGATTGATGCGCACATTGCCTTATCACAGATATCGGATGCGTCAGAAATCCTAGCCAAAATACTCGAAGGCGGCCATTCCGTCGTCGCCGGACGGATCGCTGGCGCGATGCGCGCGATCGGGAGCGCCGACGAGGGCGACCGTATCGTGAGAACGATGCGTGACGCCGGTTATACGGTCACCGAGAACAATCCATTTCAGGTTCCACCAACATCCCCGCCGATTCTGTCGCGCACGGAACCGCCTTATGCGATCCGTATCCGACTCATGTGGGAATCGATGCGAGAGGCTGTGATCCACGCATTACCGCCGGCACCAGGATTGCCTGATGACATCGAGTCCTACATCACAGATGTCAACGACCGCCATGTGGAGGACTCCTATCATTCTTTGTCTATCGAGGGGTACCGCGTGACGGAAGCCCTAATCGCCAGAATCGCGTCCGATCAATGGAATCCTAAAGAAAGCGGCGAAGACGGGAATGATCGTAACGCGATGGCCGCTAAAGGCTACCATCAGGCGTTTCTTGAGGTTCGCAAGAGTGTGTCGAGCATCTTACGGCGGGAAGATCCCGGCGACGCGGTTCGGCGCGATCATCATGATTGGTACAGGAAACTCTTTGAGCCTTCCGTCATAAGCGGCCTACTGGAACCCAAGCATCTTGCTGGCTATCGATCCTGGCCGGTATTCATTCGCGGTGCGCGGCATGTGCCACTATCTTATGAATCGGTAAGAAATACCATGCCGGTTTTTTTTGACCTGATCTCAAAGGAGCCTGAGCCGGCAGTCCGCGCAGTGCTCGGCCATTTTATCTTCGTCTATATACACCCTTATGGGGACGGTAACGGGCGCATGGCGCGGTTCCTGATGAATTCTATGCTGGCATCCGGGGGATACCCGTGGACAGTGATCCATGTGGATGATCGAGACAGCTATATGGCCTCGCTTGAACAAGCGAGCGTGAATGGCAACATCCAGCCGTTTGCCGATTTCATTGGCGCATCAGTGCAAAAGCGAATGGATGAAATACCCGCGGCATCGCTATTCCGTCCATAAAAGGGAGCGGGTGATCCGCATCTTCCAGAACAGCGACGCGGTCACGTATCCCGGAGGCCATAGAAAAACGCGAACGAGAACTTCGTGAGTTCGATCGAGCTGCGGGAGTCGAGATGCCGCCGCTAACACCTCGCAGAACCGTATAAATTCCGCAGCGTTCCTTACGTCGAGGTCAAAGCGCAGCCCAGGTATCTTGGCCGTCGTTCCCCGTCATCGCCCGCTCAAACTCCGGCGAATCGAGGAAGGATTCGGCTTGTCTTTGCGATTGCGTTGCCGTGGGCATAACACCCCCTACTATTAGATGAAATTGCACTCACCGCAATCATATGTTCCGATTTCAGGATACAAACAAACACACTCAATCCCCATCAATCACAACTTCCGGTTTCACCACACCGTGTCGCCGCATCCAAAAAGTGAGAAATCCATCACAACTTCCGGATACTGAGAATTTGCCGACATCGAAGAACGCTGGCGTAAAGACTCCCAGACGAACCTCCGGGACCTACCGTCCGAAAAGCTTACCCCTCAGCATAGGGAGCACGACTGAACGAGGGTTCGCACTGAACTTGACCGGGTCGGAATCTTGGAACCACTGAAAGAGGGCCGCACCAACATGCCCGATCTCCACCGGGCAGGCTTTGGCCTCAGACGCCGAGGCGTGTAAACCCGCCATGAGACATAAATTCCGCAAGACTCACGCCGCGCGAAGTAATGGCGACGACCCTAAGATCGTATCCTTCAACCTTTTCCAGTCGGCGCCACACTACGCACGCCCTATCCCCAAAACGACAAGACCCGCCATGCGGGTCCCGACGACAAGCGCTTTCCTTTCGAACAAACGGATCTTAACTTCCCGCGACCGTCATACGCTCCAAGAGCCAGGAGCCCGTGCAGATATTATGACGATAATCGACGTCACGACCCACGCTCACGAGCCCCTTATACATATCGCGCAGATTCGAGGCGATCGTGATTTCCTCGACCGGATAGGCAAGCTCTCCGTTTTCCACCCAAAAGCCCGCGGCACCCCGGGAATAATCGCCCGTAACGCCATTGATGCCAAATCCGATGAGTTCGGTCACGAACAATCCACGCCCCATCTGCCGCAAAAGCCCCGCCAAATCCTCGGGGCCTGGCTTTACCATGAGATTATGGACGCCGCCTGCGTTGGCGGTCGTGACCAGATTCAACTTGCGCGCCGCATAACTATCGAGACAATAACGACGAAGGACGCCATCGGTCACAAGATCGCGCGTCCGCGTCTCCACGCCCTCCCCGTCGAACGGCGCGCTGCCCATCGCCTTCTTTCTGTGGGGCTCTTCGTAGAGATGGACCATCTCAGGGAAGATCGCGGTGTCTACGCTATCGAGCAGAAACGAGGAGCGCCTATAAAGGCTAGGCCCGCTCACCGCGGAGACGAGGTGCGATAAGAGGCTGCGCGCCACCTGCGCCTCATACAACACCGGAACCTGGCAGGTCTTGATCTGGCGCCCGGAGAGCCTACGCACCGCGCGCGCCGCCGCCTGCCTGCCGATGACCTCGACCTCGGGAAGATCCCGCGCATCGCGTACCGAGGCGTAATCATAATCGCGCTGCATATGACCCTCCTCGTCCTCGCCCAAGACCGCGCAACTGACCCCATGACGACTCGCAGACACCCCGCCTAAGAAACCGGCGCTGGTCGCGTAGACGTCGAAACCCTCGTGACTCGTGACAGTCGCCCCTTCCGAATTACTCACCCTTTTATCGGTCGCAAAGGCCGCGCGCTCACAGCGCTGCGCCAAGACGATCGCCTCCTCGACCGAAAGCTGCCACGGATAATAAAGATCGAGGTCGGGTATATCGCGCGCCAAGTGTTCGGGGTCCGCCAAACCATTAAACGGATCTTCCGCCGTATGACGCGCAATGGCGCAGGCCGCGCGCACCGCCTCGGTCAGGGCCTCGGGACGAAAGTCCGAAGTGCTGGCCGAACCGCTTTTGCATCCAAAATAGACTGTCACAGACAGGCTCTTATCGCGGTGATGCTCGACCGTCTCGACCTCGTCGCGACGCACGGTCACCGAGAGCCCGTGACCGAGCCCCGCATTCACCTCGGCGGCCGTGGCACCCTGGGCCTTGGCCAGATCCAAAGTCTGAGCCGCCAAGTCCTCGAGGGACGGCGTATTCTTGCTGCCTTTCATGATCGCGCCCACTATTCCTCCGTTCCGCCCACTGTCATGCCGTCTATGCGCAAGGTCGGTTGGCCTACGCCCACCGGCACGCTCTGCCCGTCCTTCCCGCAGGTACCGACGCCTGAGTCGAGCGCCAAGTCGTTTCCGACCATGGCCACGCGAGTCAAGACCTCAGGACCGCTCCCAATGATGGTCGCGCCCCGCACGGGACGCCCGATCTTGCCGTTTTCGATGAGATAGGCTTCGCTTGCCGAAAACACGAACTTGCCAGACGTGATATCGACCTGACCACCGCCGAAATTAACGGCATACAAGCCCTTTTTGACGGAAGCTATGATTTCCTCAGGGGGAGTATCGCCTGCCAACATATACGTATTCGTCATGCGCGGCATGGGCAGATGGGCATAAGACTCGCGTCGCCCGTTCCCGGTGGGCGCCATGCCCATCAAACGCGCGTTCATGCGATCCTGCAAATAGCCGCGCAAAATCCCGCGCTCGATTAAAACCGTACTCTGGGTAGGAGTACCCTCGTCGTCGACATTCAAAGACCCGCGACGCCCCGGCAAAGTGCCGTCGTCTACGACCGTGCACGTGTCGGCGGCGATCTTCTCGCCTAGGCGTCCGGCGAAGGCCGATGTCCCCTTACGATTAAAATCCCCTTCGAGCCCGTGACCTATGGCCTCATGCAAAAGAATACCCGGCCAGCCCGGCCCGAGCACCACCTGCATGGTCCCGGCGGGTGCGGGTGTCGCCTCCAAATTCACGAGCGCCTGACGCACAGCCTCGCGCGCGTAGGATAAGGCCCGATCCTCGGTCAAAAAGTAACCATAATCCGTGCGTCCGCCGCCGCCTGCGGAGCCATGCTCGCGCCGTCCGTCCTGTTCGACTATGACCGTCACGTTCAGGCGCACAAGCGGCCTGATATCGGCGGCCATCACCCCGTCGCTGCGCATGACGAGCACCGTCTCCTGCGAACCCCCGAGGCTTGCCATGACCTGCTTTACGCGCGGGTCCTGGCGACGCGCCTCTTGCTCCACCTTCTCGAGCAAGGAGACCTTAGCGGTATCTTCAAGACTTGCGAGCGGGTCGCAGGGCTCATATAAGGACAAGGTCTGGCCATGACGCGTAGCGAGCGCCAAGGTCTGTTCCCGGCCCCCGCGGGCAATGGCACGCGCAGCCGAGGCGGCGTCGAGCAAGGCCGGCATCATGATCTCGTCGGAATACGCAAATCCGGTCTTTTCGCCGGATATGGCGCGCACCCCCACGCCCTGCTCGATGTGACGACTGCCGGACTTGACCTCGCCTTCCTCCAGCGACCAGGATTCCTGGCGGCTATATTGGAAATACAGGTCGGCATAATCGACGTGATGGCCGAGCATACGCCCCATGACCTGTTCGAGTTCACCCGCGCCGATACCGGCCGGCTTCAAAAGGAAATCTTGGGCGCGTGCCAAATTCTGGGTATGCAGTATGTCGGTTGCCATTACAGTCTCCTATGCGTGATGCTAGGAAGGCGTCGCCGAACGGCCTCCACCTCTTCGCTATTGAAACGAGCCGTCACGACCCCGTCGCCCGCGGGCCGTACCGCTTGGACCGCGCCCCAAGGGTCTACGATCATACTGTGTCCATAAGTGGCGCGGCCGTTCTCATGCAGCCCGGCTTGCGCCGCCGCGACCACATAGCAGCTATTCTCGATGGCCCGCGCGCGGATGAGAACCTCCCAATGAGCCTGGCCCGTGGGCACGGTAAACGCCGAGGGGAGGGTCATGATCTCGGCACCCTTCTCGCTCAACTGCCGAAAGAGTTCCGGAAACCGCAGGTCATAGCAGATCGCAAGGCCGAGCTTACCAAAAGGGGTCGGTACGACCACGATCTGATCGCCGGCCTCTATGGCATCGGACTCGCAATAACGCTCGCCTTCGCCCAAATCGACATCAAAGAGATGGATCTTATCATAACGCGCAACCCGTTCCCCCCGATCATCGAACACCAAGCAAGCGGCCTTGAGCTTGGAGGGATGGGCACCATGCAGAGGGAGGGTGCCCGCCACCACCCACAAGCCCAACTCGCGGCTCCACTTTTTTAGCGCCCCCTGAATAGGCCCTACGCCCTCGTATTCGGCATGGTCTAAACGGGCCTTCGGGTTCTCCGCCATCAAGGCGAAATTCTCCGGCAAGACCACAAGTTCCGCGCCTTGGTCGCGCGCGGCGCGCAACCACCGGTAAGCGCAGGCCATATTGGCGCCCACGTCCTGGGTCGAACACATCTGCAAGGCCGCGATCAAGGGACTCAGTCCTTGTCGGCCTTCTTGCTCACGATTGGATGACTCCATGGTCCCTTTATCAAGTAAGTCAGTCGTGTCCCCTGATTGATCTCGTGTGCAAAGATCTTCTGCATCAGCAAGGCCGCGGCCCCCGCGACCGGGCCACCGAGAAGCCCTGTGGCCAGAGTGACATTATTTTGCAGGTGGGGGTTGACCTGGAGCTTGAGATCAAAGGTCTGAGCGACAAGCCCCGCGGTCCCCGACACCACGACATGCGCCGAAGCGCCATCGATACCGATGCGATGCGTCATGGCCGCACCCTGCTCTACGGTCAGTTTCCCATCTATGTGGTTAAAGCTAAACCCGCGACCAAAGATATTACTAAAATCCAAGGTCAAATACCGCGCAATCGAGTCCACATTAAAGATCCCGAGGAGCTTGCCGGCCCCTTGGCGGACCTTCAAAAAGCGGCCCTCACTCACAAAAAACTGTATCTTGGCCTCGAGCTTTGCGAGCGAAAAGTCCGGAGGCGCCCCCGGCCAATTGAGAGTTCCGTGGGCGGTGGTACGACCCCCCGCGAGTTGGTGCGGCAAGCCCCAGGCATCGAGCGCATGCCCCAAATTACGGGCCTGTAACGCCAAGGTAAAGAGCGACTCCTGCCGGCCGCCGCGGCGCGTCCATTGACCCTGGCCGGTGACCTTAGTGTGATGATGGGCAATCCATACGCGCCCAAACTGAAAACCGTCCGAATAGGGCGCACCGTCGATCGCCACGCGACCGACATGATAACCATGAACAGTGAGGCTATTGGTAATGAAGTGCACGATCGGCAGCTGGCTTGGATTCAGACGCCAGCGCGGTCCGTGGCCCTTGGGGAGCGGAGGGCCCTTGGGGATCACAAGCTTCGTCAACCGTAAAGAAAGCGTGGGTTTGGGTAGGCTGCGCCACCCGACCGCGCCCTGCACATCGGACCCCGAGACCACCCCCTGCCAGATCGAGCCCGCACGTGTAAAATCGGCACGAAAGGCCCCAAGGCCCCGTTTCGCAAGAAAAAGCGAGCCCGCGAAGACCTGTACCGAGCGCAGCGACATGGTCGACACGAGCGCGGACCTGCTCTTTGAGATCTGGCCGCGCAGACGATTGGCGAGACGGAGCCAAGGCAGCGCGTTCACATACCCGCTCCGGAGGTTCACCGCAAGGCCTCTCCCTAAAGTGGCGGGAGGCGCTAACGGCCCCACACCAATCCAGGCGCCCGGCGCCTTCCCTTGATACGCGGCGTAAGCGGCGCGCACATGCGAAGGCAAGGAGGCCGAAACGAAGGTCCCGCGCGTATCGGTGAGCCAATGCAAGGACACGACCCCGGGGGCCCCGGCGGATTTGCCAGCCGGATACGGAAGATGCACCGCCGCGTGACGTAAATCAGCCTGCGCTGCGATACGCATGCGCGCGCCCTTGACCACATGGAGCGTCCAGGGCACGGGGCCCGTTACGTACCGAGACTCCGCGCCTAAGAGCCGCCGGACGCCTGCCGCGCTCATCGCACCCTGGGCCTGGGCTATGACCCCGCCCTTGTGAGGCGTAAACCCGAGCGTCAAGGGCCCGCCCAAAAGCGTGCCTTGCACGCGTCCTGTCTTCGGCCCTTGTTCGGTAAAGCCCACCACGCCATACAGGGCCTTAAATGACAAAATCTGGGATGTCAGGGGGTAATGAAGCCCCGCCCCCAATAATCGGACTCGCCCTGTCAGGGTTACAGACGGCTCGTGGCGGGGCGAGAACGGGATGTGGAGCAAAAGCCCCAGATGGATGGGGCCATGCCCCGTGACGGTAAGCGGAATAAAGCGCCGCAAATGGTGACGGACATGCGGCAAGACCACATGCAAGAGCCCGCCCAAGCCGCCTCGTCCGACGATCCGCACCGTGGCCTGCCCTCCCGGGGTACCCAACGGACCGGCCTCCACCCTCACCTGCGGGACTACGAGCGCGCCCAGCTTCCCCGAGCCCGCCACCACAAGCCGCGCCGCCTTTTGCGTCACCGTCACGTCGAGGTCACGGGCCATGGGCCAACGCGGCAAGAAACGATAACGTCCCCGTTTGACATGGAGGCGCACACGAAACACCCCGCCCCCCCGGCGAAAAGGAAACTGATCGAGCGGGCCCGCAAGATGCACCTGGCCGCGCGTGATGACGCCGCCCTGGAGCGTGCGCGTCAACCAATGGCGCAAATGTCGGTCCAAGGAGTGGGGATAAAGACCGCCTAAGGCCTTCACCGGCACATCAGCAAGCGCCACCGAAAGCGCCAGGACCGGGCCTTGTCCGGTGACCTGCGACGCGCTCACGACCGCGTCTGCGCTACCTACGGTTGATGCCAAATGAAAAACCGGCGCCTGAAAGGAAAACCCCTGACGACCACGGCGCCAACTGATGCTCGTATGAAAGGCGCGCACGAACAACGGGCCTGGGAGAAGCGCGGGGCCACGGACCTGCCCGTGCAAGGCCGTGATCACAAGACTCCCTTTAGTGGTCGTAGTCACCAAGGTCCCCGCCGCATGCGCAAACCGCGGGCCCTGGGTCAATCCTAAACCTACGTTCGAGAAATGCGTGCGGACATGGTAATGCCAATGCCCGCCTTTATGGACCATGAGGCTTACATGCTGGACTTGGCCTACCGGTCGCAGCGCCGCAAGCCGGACCACAGACGGCGGGAGGCCTTGGATATGACGAACGAAATAAGCCACTTGCGCGATCATCAGATGGCCGGCCTTCAAGCGCCACACACCCTGCATATGACTGATCTGAAGGGTATTCGTGTGCAGGCGCGTATGGGCCGCAATAACGACCAGATGCGTGGCATAAAACCGGAACGCGTGGCGATGGATCTTCAGGCTAAACCGCCCCTTTAAGCGCGCTATGGATACGGGTTGGCTGCGCGAGGTCGCGGGCAGAAAGGCGTGCGCGAGGCGGGCCTTACCCCCCACGAAACGCATATGCCCGTCGCGCCACCGCGTCCAAAGCTGTCCATCGACCTGACCCTTCAAGGCCGTCTGCGCCGATCCCGGCATCAGAGAGGTCGCGGCATGGAGGTCAAGGCCCTTGAGCGCCACGGCCAAAGCCCCGCTAAAAGGGCGGAATCGCAACGCGTGACTGGCCAAATGTACGGTCGCCTGGCACCGTACACACACCCCCGGAATCGTAGCCGCCACCTTCAATTCCGGGGCGCGCAAGCCATAAGCCCAGCTGGCCTCGAGACCCTCCAAGGTCAAGGCGCGATGCACCGAGAGCGTCACTTTGATGTGACTATCGCGGATTTTCAAGAAATGCGATCGACGCAAAAACGAGCGCCAATGAAAGGCCCCTCCCGCGTGATGCGTAAGACCTGCGACACGAAAGCCCTGCGGAGTTTTGATCAGATGGAGCGCGCCTCCGGTCACGCCCACAAAAGCGGGCCATAAATGACCGCGCATGAGCGCAAGCCAAGACAATTGGACACGCACCTTCCGGAGACGGATCGCGGGCCCATGCGTCCCTTCAACCGAAATGCCGCGCGCAATGAGGCTCGGGCGCCAGCTCACGCGCGCGGCGAGCGCCTTGATATGGACAGGCATGCGCACGGCAGACGAGACCGTCCGTTCAAGGGCCGGCCGCTCGCGCTCCAAAAGCGGGGTGAGCCAAAGCGGGCTTGTCGCAAGCGTCACGACCAAGAGCACGAGTGCCGCGGCGAGCGCCATGACGCCTGCGCGCACACCGCGATTGCGCATAAAGCCCCAAGGCCGCCCCGTTTTATTCACCATAAACCATCGTACAAACATTTCCCAAGATCGAATGAACTTTCAAGCTCCGATCGGCGCAAGGCCGCCACACGTCCCTGTGCCGCCTCAGGTCAAGACGACATCGAACTCCTCTTGATTGTAGAGCGGCTCCACCTGCAAATGAATCGGTTTACCGATAAACTCCTGAAGCCGCGCCAAGCCCTGCGCTTGATCCTCCAAGAGGCGATCGACGACCACCTGGGAGGCGACCACCAAATATTGATCGGTGCCGAACTGTCGGACCTCGCGCAAGATCTCCCGAAAGATCTCGTAACTCACCGTCTCGGGCGTCTTTAACACGCCCCGACCCTGACACGCGGGACAGGTCTCGCACAAAAGCCGCTCCAGGCTTTCGCGCGTCCTTTTGCGCGTGATCTCAACGAGACCCAAAGACGACATATCGGCGACCGAGACCTTCACCCGATCCCGGGCCAGGGCGCGCTCCAAGGCACGCAAGACCTGACGCTTATGCTCTGCCTCCATCATGTCGATAAAATCGACGATAATCATGCCCCCTAAATTCCGGAGTCGGAGCTGACGGGCGATGGCATGAGCGGCCTCGAGATTGGTCTTAAAGATCGTCTCTTCGAGGTTACGGCGACCGACATAGGTACCGGTATTCACATCGACCGTGGTCATCGCCTCGGTCTGATCTATGACGAGATAGCCGCCCGACTTCAGAGCGACGCGCCGATCCAAGGCATGCTTGATCTCCTCTTCCACCGAATAGAGATCAAAAAGCGGGCGCTCTCCGGGATAGTACTCGACCCGTTCTGCGACCTCAGGGACGAATTCGGATACGAACTCCAAGGCCTTGTGATACATCTCGCGGGAATCGATGCGCACCTTCTCCACGTTATCGCGCACGAGGTCGCGCATGGTGCGCAAGGCCAAGGAAAAATCCTCGTGGACGAGGCCATAGGCGCCGGTCGAGCCTAAGGCCCGCGACAGGTGCCCCCAGAGCTTGCGCAAATAGACGATATCGCGCCGCAACTCCTCTTCTGCGATCTGTTCTGCCATGGTGCGCAGGATAAAACCGCCCGGCTCATCGCCCATGGCCGCGCGCACCGCCAGCCGCAACCGTTCCCGTTCTTCCTCGCTCTCGATCTTCTGGGAGATGCCGATATGCTCGCTTTGCGGCATATAGACCACGTAACGCGCAGGCAAACTGATTTGCGTCGTAAGCCGCGCCCCTTTGCTTCCGATCGGATCCTTAAGGACCTGAACGATCACGTCCTGGCCTTCATGCAACTGAGGCGCGGAGGCGCCGCCATTGGCCTTCATCTCGGCGGTCTGCAAAAACGCCGCGCGTTCGAGCCCGATATCCACGAACGCCGCCTGCATGCCGGGCAAAAAGCGCAAAACCCGACCCTTGTAAATATTACCCACAAGCCCGCGGTGGCTCACGCGTTCGATATGAACCTCTTGCAAGACGCCATTTTCAACGACCGCAACCCGCGTCTCCTGTGGCGTCACGTTGATGAGAATCTCCTCGCTCACACAATCCCCTCGGCCTTTAAAAGTCGTCCGCATTCGTATAAGGGTAGGCCCATAATTCCGGAGTAGCTCCCGGCCATATGGCTCACAAAAAGCGCGCCGCGTCCCTGGATGGCGTAAGCCCCGGCCTTACCCAAGGGTTCGCCAGTCGCGCAATAGCTCTCGATCTCGGCATCCGTCAAGGTCTTGAATGTCACGACACTCGAAGACAAGACCTCTTGTGTCGATTGACCCACGAGACACAAGGCGGTGTGGACCGTATGCGTCCGGCCCGAGAGCCGGCGTAACGCCCGATACGCCTGCTCTGGCGTATCGGGCTTATGCAGGATGACGCCGTCACACACCACGATCGTATCGGCCGCGAGAACCGGGGCCTGCGCCCATCCTTGGCGCCTATAAAGCACGACGCCTTCCTGCGCCTTCTCGCGCGCCATCCGCGCCACATAGGCCTGCGCAAACTCCAAGGCCCGCTCCGATTCATCGATATCAGGCGTCAAAACGAGGAATGTGACGCCGATCTGGACCAAAAGTTCAGCGCGGCGCGGCGAACCCGAGGCGAGATAAATCACGAGTTGCCTCGATGATACGGCTGGCCGGTCAAGGCGCTATACGCCCGATAGAGTTGTTCTGCGAGCACCACGCGCACCAGCGCGTGAGGCAAAATCAGGGGGGAGAGCGACCATATATCCTGCGCCCCATCAAGACAGGCGTCGGAAAGCCCTTCGGCCCCACCCACCAAAAACGCGAGGGGTTTACCAAATCCCAACCAAGCAGACAGATCGGTCGCGAGCGCCTCGCTCGTGCGCATGCGGCCGCGCGCGTCGAGCGCCACGACAAAGGACTGTTTGGGTATCGCATCCAAGAGACGCAGGCCCTCTTCACGCTTCAATCGCTCGACATCGCAGGCCTTAGTCCAGCGCGCGGGGGTAATTTCGGTGAGCAAAAGCCGATAAGGACCCGGCAGACGACGGGCATACTCCTCGAATCCCGTCTGGACCCAGGCGGGGACGCGTGTGCCCACCGCCAGAAGGTGCATGGTCATTTAACGGGCGCGCATCTCGCGTCGCACGTTTTCTTGACCGCCAAACTCCTCCAACCAGAGCTTCTCCAAGGCATAAAAGGCCCGCGTCTTTGGGTGCATGACGTGCGTCACCACATCGCCACAATCGACCAAGGCCCATTCGCCATCGGTCAAGCCCTCCGTGCCCTGAGCCTTAAAGCCCTCCGCGCGCAAGGCATCATCGACCTTGCGCGCCACCGATACCACATGCCGGGTCGAGGTGCCGCTTGCGATAATCATATAGTCGGTCATATCGGTTAAGAGGCGCACGTCCAAAACGACGATCTCCAAGGCCTTGGCCTGCTCTAAGGTCTGCTGTATCAACTCACATTTCGTCATGGCCAGGTAATCTCCGGTATAGCTTGTGCTTTTCGATATAAGTCGAGATACCCGGGGGTAGCCACGCCGCGGGGGCCGTGCCCTCCTCCAGGGATTGTCGCAATGCCGTAGCCGACTCGGGCCGGGCGCTTGCGGTAAAGAGATAAGCCAGTCCTCGCGCGGCACCCATAAGGGCTGCGGGCTCTGACCGTAAACGTGGCGTGACCCAGGTCGGCAGGGTCGCATCAAAACCCGGGCGACTCACAATAATAATGTTCGCCAAGCCCAGAATGCGGCGCCAACGGTGCCAACTGGGAAGACTGATGAAGGCATCCATACCTAAAATCAGGGCAAACGGTCCGCTATACCGTGTCCGTAAAGTGGCCAAGGTATCGACCATATAAGAGGGGCCTGGGCGTTGATACTCGGTCTCGTCTATGACAAAGCGCGGATCGTTCGCAAGCGCCAAACGCAGCATGGCAAGCCTGTGATCGGCGCTCACGACGGGGGCCGGCCGGTGCGGGGGGCGCGATGCCGGAACGAACACGATGCGGGATAAGGGCAACGCATCCATCAGGGCCTCTGCGACCGCCACATGACCGCAGTGGACGGGGTCAAAGGTCCCCCCAAAGACGCCCACCAGATTCTTGCTAACTGCGGATATGCCCGTCACCCCACACAATGAACTTTTGCGAGGTCAAACCCTCGAGACCTACCGGTCCACGCGCGTGCAACTTATCGGTACTGATACCGATCTCCGCGCCCAAACCGTACTCAAAACCATCGGCGAAACGCGTCGAGGCGTTCACCATCACAGACGAAGAGTCGACCTCGCGCAAAAACCGCTGCGCATGGGTCCAGTTCTCGGTGACGATCGCATCCGTGTGCCGCGAACCATAACGCGCGATATGCGTAAGGGCATCATCTAAGTCGGCCACCACCCGTACCGACAATATGGGTGC
>Ga0307375_10000659_pt1 | contig 41395 bp, 45 predicted proteins | sample TR1MG_FD_202531 | JGI IMG/M metagenome (GOLD analysis project Ga0307375, IMG submission 202531) | Soil microbial communities from Risofladan, Vaasa, Finland - TR-1 | ecosystem: Environmental > Terrestrial > Soil > Coastal area > Acid sulfate soil | place: Finland: Risofladan, Vaasa | collected...
AGGCCGCCGTACTTACTCGGGTTGTTCGTCATCAGTCGCATCGACGTGACGCCAAGGTCCACCAAGATCTGTGCTCCAATACCGTATTCGCGAGAATCGACCGGCAAGCCCAACTCGAGGTTGGCGTCGACGGTGTCGCGCCCATCCTCTTGCAGCGCATAGGCGCGAATCTTGTGGCCGAGGCCAATGCCCCGACCTTCGTGCCCGCGCAGGTACACGACAATTCCCGCGCCTTCGGCCGCCACCTTCGCGAGTGCGGTCTCCAACTGGGGCCCGCAGTCGCACCGCATGGAGCCGAAGACATCGCCGGTCAGGCACTCCGAGTGGACGCGAACCAGCACGTCGCCCCCCGTCGAGATGTCCCCGTAGACCAGGGCCATGTGCTGCTCGCCGTCGAGCACGCTCTCGAAGACGTAGGCCTGGAACTGGCCGTGTTCGGTCGGGAGCGACGCCTCGGCAATCCGGCGAACCAGCTTCTCGTGGTGGCGCCGGTACCGGATCAGGTCCGCGATTGAGACGAGGGGCAGTCCATGGGTCTGGGCGAACACCTCCAACTCGGGTAGCCGCGCCATGTCGGACTTATCGGAGGTCACGATCTCGCACAGCACCCCGGAGGGGTACTTACCCGCCAGACGACACAAGTCCACCGTAGCTTCGGTGTGACCGGCCCGCTTCAAGACCCCGCCCGGTCGATAGCGCAAGGGGAAGATGTGGCCCGGCCGGTTCAAGTCGGTGGGTCGCGTCGCGGGGTCGATCAGTCCTCGAATCGTGGCCGCACGATCGTGGGCCGAGATTCCCGTCGTCGTGCCATGGCGGTAGTCGACGGTCACCGTGAAGGCGGTGCGCTGGGCCTCGGTATTGGCGACGACCATGAGCGGCAGTTCCAATTCGTCGGCGCGCGTGGACTCCAGTGGCACGCAGAACACGCCGGACGTGTACTCCAAGAAGAACGCCATGCTCTCAGGGGTCACATCCTCTGCGGGCATGATGAGATCGCCCTCGTTCTCACGATCCTCGTCGTCGACGACGACGACCATTCCCCCGCGGCGTAACTGTTCGATCGCCTCTTCAATGGTTGCTAATGCCATACGACCTCCACGTCCATGCGTACATCTTCGCCGATTCGCCGGACGTCGACCACTCGACCTCGTCGCAACTGGGTAATCGTCTCGGTGCCGAGGTCGCCGAGGGCGCCGCGTGTGCCTCGTGCGCCGGCGAAAGCGGGCGCCTGGTACCAGACGATGTGATTGACCAAGCCGGCCGCGAAGAAGGCGCTCAGCGTCATCGGTCCCCCTTCCACCAGCACCTGCAAGACGTTGTGGCGCCCGATTTCATCGAGCACCGCCGCGAGGTCGCCCGACAGTTCGAGACAGGGATGAACTCTCGCCCCTTCGGGCGCGCGACCGAGTACCACTCTGAGCGGCTGAAGGACGATATCGCCCAGCCGCGCGGTGAGCGCCGGGTCATCGGTGCGTACCGTGCCCGCTCCCACCACGATCGCCTGACTCTGGGCACGCAGCACGTGGGCATCGCGGCGAGCCGCTTCTGAGGTAATCCATTGACTCGTGCCATCGGCCATCGCGACCACGCCGTCAAGCGTGCTCGCTACTTTGGCGACTACGTACGGTCGACCGGTGGTGCGGTGCCACAGGTAGGGCGCCAATTGCCCGCGGACGGCGGTTTCCTCGATGCCGACCTCAACCTCGACCCCAGCCGCACGGAGCATCTCGACCCCGCGGCCCGACACCCGAGGGTCCGGGTCCAAGGTGGCCACGACCACTCGCGTGACGCCGGCATCGATGATGGCCTGCGCGCACGGTCCCGTGCGCCCCGTGTGGCTGCACGGCTCGAGGGTCACCACCATGGTCGCACCCCTCGCGGCTAAGCCCGCACGACGTAGCGCTTCGACCTCGGCATGGGACTCTCCGGGCACCTGGGTGTGTCCTTCACTGATGACGACACCGAGTTCGCTCACCAGCAGCGCGCCCACCCAGGGATTGGGCGGAGCGTGCAATCTCGCCTTGTCACCGGCGGCGATGGCCATGTTCATCAATTCGCTGTCGGAGAACTTCATTCCCGACCAGTTCGTGCGGCTTCTCGCAGATCGCGCGCGGCCGCCAACGGATTGTGGGCGGCAAAGATCGCGGAACCGGCAACGAGGACATTCGCTCCCGCCGCCACCGCAATCGGCGCAGTCGTCACGTCAATGCCGCCGTCGACCTCGATGTCGACGTTCAGTCCGTCGCGCTCGACCTCGTTCCGGGCCAATGTCACCTTCTCCATGACGTCGCCCATGAAAGCCTGCCCTCCGAACCCGGGGAAGACCGTCATGAGCAGCAGGAGATCGATGTCGCCGAGGAACGGTACTACTCGATCGAAGGGCGTGTCGGGATTCGCGGCTAGCCCGACGCGAAGACCAAGTGCTCTGGCGTCGGCGATGAGCTGGGCCGTGCCGCCGACCTCCACGTGCACCGTGCAGCCGTCGGCGCCGGCGCGCTGGAACGCCTCCAAGTACCGACCGGGTTCGGTCATCATCAGGTGACAGTCGAAGAACCGCTCGCTGTACCGTCTAAGGGAGGCCACAACTGGTGGACCGATGGAGAGATTTGGCACGAAATGTCCGTCCATGACGTCAACGTGCAGCCAATCGGTCTCGGAGTCGATGACACTTATCGCCTCGGCGAGCTGACCAAAGTCGGCCGCGAGAATGGAAGGAGCCACGCGCAGGGCTCCGATGGGACCGGGATCGACCATTGTCACGGGTTCAGCCTAGAGCGCACGGCCGCCGGTCAGGACCACCGCGCGCACATGGAATCGAGTCGGGCACCGGCCCACCACGCCGCAGCGCTCATCGGCCTCGCCCCTTCGGGTTGAAGCTCGGTGACCGCCACGGGTCCGTCAGCGCATCCCAGCAGCACGCGGCCGTCAATCCAGGCAACGGCACCCGGATCCACGTCGGCCTGGCCGGCATCCTCCACGTGGTCGATACGAATCCGACGACCTTCAACCATCGCGAAGGCACGACCTAGTTGTGCGGTACGCAAGGACTCGGCTCGCGTCATCGACGGCCGGAGACGATATGTCTCCTTGTTCAATTTCTCCGCGTAAGTGACTTCCCCCACTTGGGGACGAGGGTGTTCGAGGAGTTCGGGCGACGCCAGTACCTCGACAAGAGCGTTGGCGCCGAGCATGGCCAGTTCGGTCATCAATTCCTCGGCTGTCTTGTCACCGACCTCGACTTGTCGCTGCAGGTGGACCGGACCGGTGTCCAATTCGGGCTCGAGCGACATCACGCTCACGCCCGTGACCGGATCTCCCGCGAGGATGGCTCTCTCCACCGGTGCTGCACCGCGCCATCGAGGCAGGAGTGAGAAGTGAACGTTGAGCATGGGCACCTGCTCGAGCAACGCGACGGGAATCATGGCCCCGTAGGCGACCACCACACCGAGGTCGACCGAGGACGGGTCGATATCCCTCAGGCGATGCGCCACAGGAATTCCCATTTCCGTGGCGGCCGCCTTCACCGGACTCGGCGAAAGTTCGGGTCCACGTCCTCGTCGACGGTCCGGTCGGGTGATCACGATCACAATCTCGTGACCCGTTCTCACGAGTGCTCGCAGCGAAGGCACCGCCGCGTCCGGGGTTCCGAGAAAGGCGATGCGCATTTACTCGCCGAGCAGCAAGTGGAGGCCGTCTGGATCATTGTCGGCAACTTCCAGGCGGCGCTGACGTAGCACCTTCTTGGCGGCCTTCTTCTGATCCGGGTCTAATCGCTCGATCAACAGCACCCCATTGAGGTGGTCCATCTCGTGCTGGAAGATCCGACCTTCGAATTCGTCGGTCTCCACCTCGATCTCGTTGCCATCGATGTCGTAACCGACCAGGTGGATCGCGTTCGGTCGCGTAATCTCCCAACTGAGGCCCGGCACCGAAAGGCAACCTTCCTCGTAGGTCCACTCGCCATCTGATTCGACAATGACCGGATTCACCACGACAATGGGTCCATCGCCCTTGTCGTAAACGAACAGCCGTTTCTGAACCCCAATCTGGTTGGCCGCGAGACCGACTCCGGGGGCTTCGTACATGGTCTCGATCATCATCTCGGCCAGTTGCGCGATACGGCCGTCGATGTCCTCGACTTCGGTGGCGACGATGTTGAGCACCGGGTCACCGTAGATACGAATGGGCAAGGTACTCACGCTTCCACGATACCGTTTCGACCAGCGAATGACGCCGACGACAGCCACCGATCCGTCCTAGCGGACCGCGACCCGGACTCTTTCGGTGGGACGCGGCGTCGCGCGAAGGGCGCGGGTCAGCGTGTCGACGTCGCTCGACCGTACGACGAAACCGTCCGTCGACTCATCGATCGTCACGGGCTCTGAGCGCAGCTGCGCGATGAATTCGGCGGCACCCGGACCCGTCACGCTGGCCGTCGCGCCAAAGGGTGCGAGTCCGAGTATCCGGGCGGTCACGAGGTCCTCTTCGATGATGGAGTCGAACTCTCCGCTTTTCAGTGCCGAAATCACCGGGTCCTCCCCTCGCCGCGTCTGCAGCACGACCCGTCCGCGTCCGTCGCCCCGTGCACCGACGAGTCGGCCCGCCTTACCCACGGCCGTGATGGCCTCACGACGTGCGGAATCCCGCGGGGCGAGTAGGTACTGGTCGAAGTCGACGAAAATCACCACGGCGGTGCGACGCACCCGCTGCCAGACCGCCTCGGTTCCTACGACGACCCGGGCTAGCGGCAGGGCAGGATCACTCGACGAGGTCACCTCACTGACGGACTGGGACAACTGGGCAGCCACGTCCCGAGCGAGGGTCGAGACCCCTACCCGCACTCGCTTCAGGGCCGTCGCCCCGCAGTGCCGGCAGAACGGCAATCGAGGATCGTGTCGCTCGCGACAGGCAATCAAGCCGACCTCCTCCTGCTCCGCTTGGCCACACGTGAGACATCGGGCGAGTTCCCCACATCGACGACAAGCGAACAGCCGACCGGTGCCCAGCCGTTGGAGTACCACCACCACCGCCACTGGTTCGTCGCCGTCCAGCGCCCGGTGGGCGGCATCAACGGCCTCGCGTGACAGCACGCCGTCGTGAGGATCACTCAAGCGACGGTCGACCACTTCGACCTGTGGCCAGCCCGCCGCCAGATGTGCGCCGCGCTGGTAGCCATTCGTACCGATGAGTTCGGGCGACGGGATCATCGAGGTCGCCCACAGCGGTGCGTCCTCGAGTCGGCACCGCTCGCGCAACACCGTGAGGGCGTGCCAAGTGGGGGCCGCCTCTGAACGGTACGCCTCGTCATCAGCATCGACGATCACTGCGGCGCGCACCTTCGGTACCGGAGCCAGCGCCGCGCCACGAGCGCCCACCACCACCGGCCAACCCGCGCGCATGCGGTCCCACTGCGCTTCTCCCGACGCGACGGCGCAGCCGCGTTGCTCCAATCGACCGCGGAGTCGGCTGGCCCATGCCTCGGTGGGCACCAGAACCAGTAGGGAACCTTCGCGGTCTCGAGTGGATTCGTAGACCCCGAGGATCAGGCCCAACGGATCGGTGGTTGGCGCGACTTCGACGACGCCCGACTCCACGAGCGGACCGGTCGGCCGCACCGCTGCAACCAACGCCAGGCTCTGGGGTGGCGTGGGCAGACTCGTGACCAGTCGTTTGGGTGACGCTGCAATGAGAAACCTCGAGAGTGGGCTGCACCACCGTTCACCCGCCCAGCGCAGCAGACCGAGTAGTCGGGGCGGAGGTCCGTAGCCCAGCCACTTATTGAGTGGCTTCAGGTCCGGCGTCAGTTCGACCTCCTCGAGCACCCAGCCGCGGACCGACCGATGGTTGAAGTCGACCCGCACTCGATCTCCGACCCCCACCTGGGCCGTTGAATCGGTGACGAGGTAGTCAAAGGGACGGTCGACCGCGGCGACTTCGGTGACGATGCGCACCGCCCGCGGCGTGCTCACCGTTACAGCGACAGTTCCCGGCGCAGTTCGTCGACGCGGGACGTCTGTTCCCAGGTGAAGCCCTGGTCGCTACGGCCGAAATGTCCGTAGGCGGCAGTACGTTGGTAGACGGGGCGCCGCAGATCGAGGTCACGAATGATTGCGGCCGGACGAAGGTCGAACAGACTGTCCACCGCCTTGGCAATGCGGGCCCGGTCTACGCGCTCGGTGCCGAAGGTCTCGACGAGTACCGACACGGGACGCGCCACGCCGATGGCGTAGGCCACCTGCACCTCGCACCGCTCAGCGGCCCCGGCGGCGACAACGTGCTTGGCGACCCAGCGAGCCGCGTACGCTCCGGACCGGTCGACCTTCGACGGGTCTTTGCCCGAGAAGGCACCGCCGCCGTGGCGGGCCATGCCGCCGTAGGTGTCAACGATGATCTTGCGCCCCGTGAGGCCAGTGTCGGCGTGAGGCCCGCCGAGCACGAACTTGCCCGAAGGGTTGACAAACACGCGCATCGAGCTGGTGTCGAGATCGGCGGGGATCATTGGACGAATCACGTGTTCGATGAGATCGGACTTGATCGTGGTCTGCGAATCGTACCCGTCTTGGTGCTGGGTCGAGATGAGCACGGTGTCAACACCCACCGGACGGCCGTCTTCGTAGACGATGGTCACCTGAGTCTTGCCGTCGGGGCGCAGGTAGGGCACGAGGCCTGACCGTCGCACTTGGGCGAGGCGCATGGAGAGGCGATGGGCCAACCAGATCGGTAGCGGCATGAAGTCGTCGTTGTCATCACAGGCGTAGCCGAACATCATCCCCTGGTCGCCGGCGCCCAGCGCGCTCAACTCGTCCTCGCCGCCCGAACCCGACCTTCGTTCGAGCGCCATATCCACACCGTCAGCGATATCCGGGCTCTGCTTGTCGAGCGATACCAGGATGCCGCAACTACGACCATCGAAGCCCATCGACCCGTCGTCGTAACCGATGTCGGTGATGGTCTTTCGCGCGATGGAGTTGATATCGACGTACGCGCTGGTGGTGATTTCACCCGCCACAACGCACAGTCCGGTGGTCAGCATCGTCTCGCAGGCGACGCGAGCCATCGGGTCCTGGATCAGGATCGCGTCGAGCACCGCGTCCGAGACCTGGTCAGCGATCTTGTCCGGGTGCCCTTCGGTCACCGACTCCGACGTGAAGAGGGTGCGGTCGCTCATGGTGCTCCTTGCAGTAACAATGAAGCCACCCTAGTCAAGATTGCCAGTGATACTGCTTCTTTCGAACGCATGGACACCGGCGTGGCGACCTCGTCGCGGCCCCACAGGACCACCTCATTGGTCTCGTGCTCGAAGCCGGCGCCGGGCGCCGCCACGTCGTTCACCACGAGAAGGTCCACGTCCTTGCGCCGCAGTTTGTCCAACGCGTTGTGCTCGACGTCGGAGGTCTCGGCGGCGAACCCCACGATGACCTGACCCGCGTGACGGCGCGTCACCACTTCGCGAAGTATGTCCACCGTCGGCTCCAGTGACAGTTCGGGGACTCCATCTCGCCGCTTCAACTTGTCGGAGGATTCGCGCACCGTGAAGTCGGCGACGGCGGCGGCCATGATGACACAGTCCGCCTCGTCCACTCGGCGCATCAACGCTTCGTGCATCTGGGCGGCCGTCTGTACGGGGACCACTTCAATGTCTCGCACGGTGTCGAGCGCCAGCGGAAGCTCAACCGTACTGACGAGCGTGACGTGGGCACCGAGACGGTGCGCGACCTCGGCGAGGGCGTAGCCCTGACGACCCGAGGAACGATTCGTGATCACCCGCACGGGGTCGATCGGCTCACGGGTCCCACCGGCCGTCACCAGAATCCGTCGCCCCGTGAGGGGACCCCGGTAGCCGTGGATGATTCGATCGGCCAGTTCATAGATGACCGACGGCTCCGCAAGGCGACCGGTGCCCACGTCGCCCCCGGCGAGGGGGCCCGACGTGGGTTCGAGGACTAAGACCCCGCGACGGCGCAGGGCCGCGAGGTTCTCCTGGACGCTCGGCTGCTCCCACATCTCGGTGTGCATGGCCGGACAGAGCAGGACCGGAGCTCGAGTGGCCAACAGCGTCGCGGTCAGCAAGTCGTCGGCCAGTCCCATGGCGTAGCGTGCGATGAAATGAGCGGTGGCCGGGGCGACCACAATGAGATCGGCTCCCTGGCCGAGATAGGTGTGGGGAATCGGCGTCGTGGGATCACCGTAGAGTTCGGTACGCGCCGGCTCACTGGCTAACGCCGAGAACGTCACCGTACCGACGAAGCGAGTGGCGTCTCGCGTGAGGACGGGCGCAACGTGATAGCCACCGTCACGAAGCAGGCGCAACAGTTCGACTGACTTGTACGCGGCGATGCCGCCGCACACCCCTAGAACAACGCGAGGAATCGACGAACTAGGCGTCGCGGAGGGCATCGGTGAAGGCGTCCAGGTCGTTGTTCGCGTCCTGGCGAGCCTGCTCCTTCGCCTCCAGATCGAGTCGCTCGGTTTCGAGCTCTTCGGCGGTCGGCCGGTGGAACTCCAGTTTGCCCTGGAAGAGCTCCTCCATGGCCAGCGACAGCGACTTGTTTGAAAGTGAGGAGACCTGCGGCGGAATCACGCTGCCGTGGCCCGAACCCAGCCCGTTGTAGTACTCGTTGATCTCACGTGCGCGGATTGCGGTCACCGCCACCAGGGTGAACTTGGAGTCGCCGACCTTGTGCAATAGGTCTTCGATGGGCGGGTCAACAAGGGTGGGGCGTTCGGCCATGAATTCAATCCTTCTTCGAGGGGTTTCGCCGGCGCTGACGAAGTTCTTCCAGTATAGAGAGGATTTCGGCCGTAGCCCGCCCCACGTCGTCGTTGACCACCACGTACGAAGCCAGTTCCCGGCCCCGAGCCAGTTCTTGAGGGGTGCTCGACAGCCGTAGGGCGACGTGATCCTCGTGGTCACCACGGCCCCTGAGGCGCTCCTCGAGCTGTTCGAGTGACGGGGCGAGGATCAAGAAGACCACCGCATCGGGGTGGCGCTGAATGACCTGCTCGGCGCCGTGGACCTCAATCTCGAGTAACACATCGGTACCATCGGGCGAACTGGGTACGGGCGTGCCGTAGAGGTTTCCGTGGAACTCCGCCCACTCGAGAAAATATCCCTCGTCGATAGCCCGTTCGAACGTGGCCCGGTCGACGAAGTGATACTCGGTGCCGTCCTCGGTGTCACGACGCGGTCGGGTTGTCCAACTACGGCTGAGCCAGAGGTGCGGATCGGCTTCGATGAGGCGACGCGCGATCGTCCCTTTGCCCACTCCGCCGGGGCCGATGAGAACCGCAATCAGTGGCTCAGCGGACAAGGGCACGAAAGAGTTCGGCGCGCTGTTTCGGTCCGAGCCCTCGGATGCGGCGGGTCTTGGCAATCGACGCGTTCCTCATGATGCGCTCCGCTTTCACTTCGCCAATGGCGGGCAGCGCGCTAATTAGGTCGTACGCGCGCATCTGAGCGACGCACTCCTCACGTCCGGCGAGGTCGAACAGTTCCTCGAGCGAGAGCTCGCCCGACTTGACCTGTCGCTTGACGTCGGCACGTCGCCGACGGTTCGCGACCGCCAGGCGCGACGCGGCCACGCGCTGTTCGTGGGAGAGGGTTGGTGGCGTCGGTGTCACGAGGTCAGAATACTCCGCCTGGCCGACGTGCGTTTAGAGGAGCGCCGCGCTCAGGTCATCTCGCCAACGCTGGGCCGCGTCACGTAGTCCCGCGCGGTCGGGACCGGCCTCGAGAATGGCCCGACCCACGTTCACCAGCACGGTTCCCTGGGGGCAGCGTGCGAACAGTCGAGCCACGTGGTCCGCAGTAGCGCCCTGGGATCCGACACCCGGAACCAGATACGGGCCACCCAGGCTGGCGAGGTTGAAATCTGGTCGATCCCGGGTTGCGCCGAGGACCGCCCCCAGGCTGCCCAGTCCGTCGTCGCGTCGATTGAGCTCGCTGACGGAGCGCAGCACGAGGTCTTCGATTCGTTCGTCCTCGCTCGTGCGGGCGGTCTGCACGGCTCGACCTTCGTCGTTTGACGTCGCCGCGAGGACGAACACTCCCCGACCGGTGGCTTGGGCCACTTCGAACAGCGGTGCGAGGGCGCCGACTCCGACGTAGGGAGTCACCGTGAGGGCGTCCACCGCCAGACTGGAACGATCGCTCAACCAGGCGTCGGCGTAGCCGTCATTGGTCGACTTGATGTCACCGCGTTTCGCATCCGCGACAACAAGGACATCGGCATCGCGCGCCTCACTCAGCAGCCGCTCGAGCACGCGATAGCCCTCGGCACCGAAGCGTTCGAAGAAGGAGACTTGGGGCTTGATCACCGCGGCCGTGCCGAGCACCGCTTCCAGTACCGCGAGTGAGAAGAACTCGAGTCCCTCGACCGAGTCGGTCCGCCCCCATGACTCGATCAACTTGGGGCTCGGGTCGACACCGACGCAGAGTGGGCCGAGGGCCCTGATCCTCTCGCGCAGTCGCACGCCAAACGGTTCACGCATGGGCCGCTCCAATCAATTCGGTGACCGACGCCACATTGTGATGGGTCATCCACTTCTTCAGGCCCTTGAGCACGACCCACGGAGCTCGCGGATTCGCGAATGTGGCCGTGCCGACCTCGACGGCGTTGGCACCGGCCATCAGCATCGCCACGGCGTCTTCACCGCGACTGACGCCGCCGACGCCGACAATGGCGGCGTCAGGGAACGCGGCGCGACATTCGTAGACCGCGCGCAACGAGATGGGCAGGATTCCCGGACCGCTCAGCCCGCCCCCGCCGTTTCCCAGCGCGGCGCGACGGTGTTCTATGTCGATTGCCATGCCCAGCACGGTGTTCACGAGGACGAGCGCGTCGGCGCCCGCCGCCAGGGCAGCACCGGCGATCTCCACCAAATCTGGGGTATTCGGACTCAACTTCGCCCAAAGCGGCACTCCGGCGATCTTCGCGGCTTCGACGATGTCACGGGTGGCGTTCGGGGAATGGGCGAACATCGAAGACCGGCCCTCGAGGTTCGGACAACTGGCGTTCACTTCAAGGGCGACGATGTTCGCCCCCTGCATCGCGGCGGCGGCGGCCGCGAATTCGCCCACTGTTCGGCCCCAGATCGACGCCACGACGCGCGCTCCGCGCGCCTCGAGCGCCGGAAGGAACGACGATCGCCACGCCGCCACGCCGGGACCCGCGAGTCCCACGGCATTCAACATGTGCTCGCCCACGGCCGCGACCCGTGGCGCAGGATTGCCCTCCCAGGCGAACGCGGCCAATGACTTGCTCACCACGGCACCCAATTCCGCGAGATCGCCGTAACCCGCCAACTCGTCGCCGTATCCCGACGTGCCGGCCGCGGTCAGCACCGGCGCGTCCAGCGTCACCGAGCCGATCCGCGTGGTGAGGTCGATCACCCGTGGAGTTCCTGAAGTGAGTGAACCCGCCAACCGCGTTCGCGCGTGTCGGCGATGCCGCGCGCCGCCGCGAATCCGGCGTTGAGCGTCGTGAGGCACGGAACGGCGTGAACGACACAGGCAGTTCGGATGAGTGCCCCGTCGGCCCGAGCGCCGCCACCCGAAGGCGTATTGATGACCAAGTGCACCTCACCCGATGCGATCATCGACACCGCGTCGACCCCCAGGTCGGCGGGGCCGACCTTGCCCACCAACGTCGCCACCGCCACGTCGTGGGCACGCAGGTAGCCGGCAGTTCCCACCGTGGCGGCCAGGGTGAATCCGAGCTCCACCAACTGACGGGCGAGTTCGAGGCCCTGGACCTTGTCACGATCGGCCAGCGACATGAAGACCTGACCGGTGTCGGGTAGGCGCGCGCCGGCGGCCAGCTGCGCCTTGGCGAATGCGATGCCGAAGCTCTCTCCCACGCCCATGACCTCACCAGTTGAGCGCATCTCTGGTCCCAACACCGTGTCAACGCCCGGGAACCGGCTGAAGGGCAGGACCGCCTCCTTCACGCTGACGTAGTCCGGCACCGGAGTCTCGGCTGGAACGATGTCGCGTGCCCGCAGGTCGCTGAGCGTCTGGCCCATCATCAAGCGAACGGCGATCTGTGCGAGCGGTACGCCTGTCGCTTTGGCGACGAACGGCACGGTGCGACTGGCCCGAGGGTTGGCCTCGAGTACGAAGACCTCACCGTTCTTCACCGCGAACTGGACGTTGATCAAACCGACCACGCCGAGGGATTCGGCGATCTTCTCGGTGTTCTCTCGCAAGGTGGCCAGCACCTCGGCGACGAGCGTCTGGGGCGGCAGCGCACAAGCGGAGTCGCCCGAGTGAACTCCGGCCTCCTCCACGTGCTCCATGATCCCCGCGATGAACACCTCTCCGTCGACGTCGCGAACGGCATCGACGTCGACCTCGATGGCATCCTCGAGGAAGCTGTCGATGAGAATCGGACGGCTTTGAGAGACACCACCCTCTCGAGCCAATGAACCGTGGGCGCTGGTGAGGTCATCCATCACTCGGCTCAGGGCATCGTCGTCGTAGACGATCTCCATCGCCCGGCCACCCAGCACGTAACTCGGACGCACAAGCACCGGATAGCCAACTTGCTTGACGACGGCGCGCGCCTCGGCGAGGCTGAGCACCACGTCACCGGGCGGCTGACGCAGGCCGAGCGATGAACAGATGGCCGACCACTGCTCGCGGTCCTCGGCGGCGTCGATGGACGCCACCGGAGTGCCCAGCACAAGGTCACTCGCCAACGAGTGCGAGAGCTTGAGGGGTGTCTGGCCACCCAAGGAGACAATGACCCCCAATAGCCTGGCGCCATCGATGCAGGCCGCTTGCTCGGCGGCGAGTACCTCGGCGACGTCGTGGGGCGTGAGGGGTTCGAAGTAGAGGCGGTCCGAAGTCGAATAGTCGGTCGACACCGTCTCAGGGTTGCAGTTGATCATCACCGTCTCGTAGCCCATGTCGCGCAGCGCCATCGATGCGTGGACGCAGCAGTAGTCAAATTCGATACCCTGACCGATGCGATTGGGTCCCGATCCGAGGATGACCACCCGGTCACGCGATGACGGGAGTACCTCGGTGGTGTCTTCGTAAGTGCTGTAGTGATATGGCGTCGCCGCCTCGAATTCGGCTGCGCAGGTGTCGACGGTCTTGAATGTCGTCACCACACCCGCAGCGCGGCGCAACGAGGTGACCTGCTCGTCGTCCCAACCCGTGAGTTCGGCGATCTGCGGGTCCGAAAAGCCCCACTGCTTGTAACGGCGCCAACCGCGCCCGTCGAGCGCGCGAAGGTCGAGTCCACCCATGAGCTCACGCTCGCGTTCCACGATCTGGTCCAACTGGTCGATGAACCAGCGATCAATCCGAGTGCGCAGGACGACTTCGTCGACCGAAGCTCCGCGCCACAGGACTTCGTGTAGCGCATAGAGGCGATCCGGCGTCGCCACCTCGCAGATCTGCCAGAGGTCGGCCAGGTCAAGGGCGGCGAACTCCGAGTCGCCGCCCAGTGCGAAGCCACTGCGCCCCTGTTCGAGGGACCGCACGGCCTTCTGCAACGACTCGGCGAAATTGCGTCCGATGGCCATAACCTCACCCACCGACTGCATCCGCGTGCCCAACTGGGGGGCCGCCCCGGGCAACTTTTCGAATGCCCACCGCGGAATCTTCGTCACCACGTAGTCGATCACCGGTTCGAAACTCGCCGGGGTGACCTTGGTGATGTCGTTGCGAATCTCGTCGAGGGTGTAGCCAACGGCAAGGCGCGCGGCGATCTTGGCGATGGGAAATCCCGTCGCCTTGGAAGCGAGGGCGCTCGAACGGCTCACGCGGGGGTTCATCTCGATGACCAGCCGCTCGCCGTTGTCAGGATTTACGGCGAACTGGACGTTGGAGCCACCGGTCTCCACCCCGACCCGGCGCAGGACCGCGAAGGCGTCATCGCGCATCTCCTGGTACTCGACGTCGGAAAGCGTCTGGGCCGGCGCCACCGTGATCGAGTCGCCGGTGTGCACCCCCATGGGGTCGAAGTTCTCGATGCTGCAGATGACGACACAGTTGTCGGCCACGTCGCGCATCACCTCGAGCTCGTATTCCTTCCACCCCGCGATCGACTTCTCCACGAGGATCTCCCCGATGGGCGATGCGACGATGCCCTCGTGGGCGAGGCGGCGAAAGTCGCCCTCGTTGTCGGCGATGCCCGTGCCCGCGCCACCGAGAATGAAGCTAGGACGGATAATGATGGGCCACCCAATCGCGTGGGCAATCTCGACGGCGTCGTCCACGGTGTGGGCGAAGCCCGACTCGGGCACAGCGAGTCCGATGTCCGCCATGGCGGCCTTGAAGAGTTCGCGATCCTCGGCGGTCGAAATCGCATCGGGACGGGCGCCGATGACTTCAACCCCCAAGCGATCGGTCACGCCGCGACGCACCAACTCCATCGTGAGGTTGAGCGCGGTCTGTCCGCCGAGCGTCGGCAGCAGCGCGTCGGGCCGCTCGCGTTCGATGATGTCGGACAGCACTTCGACATCGAGAGGTTCGACGTAGGTCACGTCGGCCATGGCGGGGTCGGTCATGATCGTCGCGGGATTGGAATTGACGAGTATGACCCGGTAACCCTCCTCGCGCAAGACCTGGCAGGCCTGGGTACCCGAGTAATCGAACTCGCAGGCCTGACCGATGACGATCGGACCCGAGCCGATGACCATGATGGACTGAATATCGTCTCGGCGGGGCATCAGATCTTCTCCAGGGTGCCGTGTCGAAGGAGTCCCTCGAAGCGCTCGAACAGGTAGCGCGCATCGTGGGGTCCCGGACCGGCCTCCGGGTGATACTGCACTGAAAAGCAACGATTCTCGGCCGAGGTGATCCCTTCGACGACACCGTCATTCAAGTTCACGTGACTCACCACGGCGTGGTGCAGTGAATCCGCGGCGACCGCGTAGTTGTGATTCTGCGCGGTGATCTCGATGTGGCCGGTTGCGAGGTCATGCACCGGGTGGTTGCTGCCGTGGTGTCCGAACGGGAGTTTGTACGTCGAACCGCCCAGCGCCGTCGCGAGCAGTTGGTGACCGAGGCAGATGCCAAAGATCGGCACGGTGCCGAGCAGGTCGCGCAACACCGCGACCTCGTCGTCGAGGGCCGCCGGGTCACCGGGACCGTTGGACAGGAATACCCCGTCGGGCGACAGGGCACGGACTTCGTCAGCCGACGTTCCAGCCGGCACGACAGTGACCCGAAAGCGTTGGGCCAGTTGGTGCACCATGGTCGTCTTGATGCCGTAGTCGAGGGCGACCACGTGCAAGTCACCCGTCCCCCTGGAATATGCCTCGGCGGTCGAGACCATGCGCACGAAGTCCATGCCGTCGGTGCCGTGGGCTTCGCGAGCTGCCCGCTTGACCACGTCGAGGTCGGCGTGTCCGAAGGCGCCGGGCAGTGCACCGTGCGCTCGAAGATGCCTCGTCAGTCGCCGGGTGTCGATGCCCACCAGCGCGGGAACGCGATGTTGTCGTAAGAATCCTTCCAGGGTCCCGGTGGAGCGCCAGTTCGATGGCACGTCCGAGAGCTCGCGGACGACCACTCCGTTGCACCAGGGGCGCGGAGCCTCTTCGTCGAGCGGCGTCACGCCGTAATTGCCGATGTGGGGGTAGGTGAAGGCGATGACTTGGCCGGCGTAGCTGGGGTCGGTGATGACCTCCTGGTAGCCACTGAGGGCGGTGTTGAAGACGAACTCACCGGCGGTGAAACCCTCTTCGGGGAGATGTCCGGCCGCATAGCCCTCAAACGTCGCGCCGTCGGCCAGTACCAGGGTCGAGGGGACGCGGCTCACCGGAGGACTCCTTGATCGGCCACCAGATGTCCCCGGGCGACGGTACTGCGAACCCGCCCCGTCAGTTCGCGACCGTGGTAGGGCGTATTGGTTGAACGACTATGCAATGTGGAGCGGTCGACGGTCCACCGGGCGCTGGGGTCGAAGACGACCAGGTTGGCCCGCTCTCCGACCACGAGCGATCCACCGTGCCCATTGAGGGGACCCGGGGCGTCGGCGTGGCGCAATTGTGCGACGCGAGCCGGACCACGGCTGAGTAGATCGAAGAATCGGTGGGGATCGCATTGCTGGGCGCCCAGCGCCTCGAACGTGAGCGAGGCCACGTGCTCGAGTCCGAGCATGCCCGCGGGTGCCTCGTCAAAGGGCAGGTCCTTCAACTCAGGGGCGTGCGGAGCGTGGTCGGTCGCCACCGCATCGACGAGTCCGGTGCGCAAGGCGACGCGCAGGGCGTCGACGTCGGACCGGGTGCGAAGTGGTGGATGGACCTTGAACATGGGATCAAAAGTCTCGCACGAGTCCTCGTCCAACGTGAAGTGGTGGGGCGCGACCTCGAACGAGACCGGGAGTCCCTCGGCGCGCGCCGCGACCACTGATGCGACCGATCGTGCGGTCGACAAGTGCAGGAAATGCATCCTCGCCCCGGTGAGTCGCACGAGTTCCAGGTCACGCATCACCATGATCTCCTCGGCGAGGGCCGGGCGTCCGCTGAGGCCGAGTCGCCCGCTCAGCAGCGACTCGTTCATGGAACCACCACTGGCCAACTGCTCGTCCTCGCAGTGCTGGGCGAGCGTGACACCAAGTGGCTTCGCGTACTCGAGAGCACGACGCATCAACGAGGGATTTTGAACTCCGATGCCGTCGTCGGTGAAGAGTCGAACACCAAGAGCCGCCATCTCGGCCATGGGGGCGAGGTACTCACCCCTGCGACCCTGGGTGATGGCACCCGCCACGGCCACGTCCAGCAGAGTACGCGCGCCACGCTCGAGTACGTAGGCGACCAATGCCACGTTGTCGAGCGCGGGCTCGGTATTGGGCATGGCGACCAGCGCGGTGAAGCCTCCGATCACACCGGCGTGCGCACCGCTTTCGATGGTCTCGGCCTCTTCGCGACCGGGCTCGCGTAGGTGCGTGTGGATGTCCACCAGACCTGGTCCGACCCAGCAGTCCTCCGCATCGATCTCCGTCGTGCCGAGGGGGGCATCCACGTGGGCCGCGACCTCGGCGATGACGCCGTCGATCACCAGGACGTCGGCGATTCGCGCGGTCGTCGGTCCGACGACGAACCCCTGACGTAGTACCAGAGCGCTCACTGATCCGTTCCCCCCACTGATCCCGCGACACTCAGGTAGAGCACCGCCATGCGAATCGGCACCCCGTTCTCCACCTGGCGATTGATCACCGCGGCCGGCAGGTCGGCGACCCGTGAATCAATCTCGACACCCCGGTTCATCGGCCCGGGGTGCATGATGAGCGCCCCCTCTCGAAGTCGATGTGCCCGGGCCCAGGTCAGTCCGTGGGTGAATGTGTATTCGGCGAGCGATGGCACGAATGAGCCGGTTCCGCGTTCCTTCTGCAGGCGCAGCAGTCCAACGACGTCAGCCCACTCAATCGCCTGGTCGAAGTCCTCGACGACGCTGACCGGCCAGTGGGCGATGTCGACCGGCATCAGGGTTCCCGGTCCGGCGACCCGGACCTCGGCCCCGAGGGCCACGTAGGCCGCGATGTCACTACGCGCGACCCGCGAGTGTCGGATATCGCCGACGATCAATACGTGCAGTCCCTCGAACAGCGAACTCCCGGTCTCGACCCCGGTGAGGCCCTGGCGTTCGGCGAGGACCTGGCGAATCGTGAAGGCGTCGAGCAGACCTTGGGTCGGGTGCTGATGTTGTCCGTCACCGGCGTTGATGACCCGCACGTGGGGTACAAAGTGCTTGACCTGCAGCGCGGCGCCGCTCGACTGGTGACGCATGACCACCGCATCGATGCCGAGGGCGTCGATCGTGGCGATGGTGTCGCGCAAGGATTCGCCCTTCTTCATGCTGCTCGATGCGACGGCTAGCGAGAGCACGTCGGCACTCAAACGTTTGGCGGCGGTCTCGAAACTCAGACGGGTGCGCGTCGACTCTTCGAAGAACAGCGAGGCGACCACACGTCCCTTGAGGGCCGGCACCTTCTTGATTGCACGCCGGTTGACCTCGACGAAAGACTCGGCGGTGTCCAGCACTTCAACGATCGCCTGACGCGACATGTCGTTGAGTGTCAGCAGGCTTCGACCACGAATGGAGTCGATCACGATGTCTCCCGTGTTCCGATCCAGACGCCGTCAAGCGTGGCGACGATTGCCTCGTCGCGCGCGGAAGGGAGGTTCTTGCCCACGAAATCAGGGCGAATCGGGAATTCGCGGTGCCCTCGGTCGACCATGACCGCCAACTGGACCGACCCGGGTCGGCCCCAATCCGACAGGGCGTTGAGTGCGGCGCGCACTGTGCGTCCGGTGAAGAGCACATCGTCGACGAGGATCACCGTGCGACCCGTCAGATCGTGATCGATGCGGGTCGCGGCGGACGGTGGTGCAGGATTACTCGACAGGTCGTCACGGTAGAAGGAAACGTCGAGTTGGCCGGTCGCCACCGGGGTGCTGGTGATCTCTACGAGGATTTCGGCGATTCGATTGGCGAAGACGACGCCACCGGTCTGGAGGCCAATTACGGACAGCGAGCCGACCTCGTGGTTTCGCTCAATCATCTCGTGGCCCATACGCTTGAGGGCTCGGGCCACGTCGTCGGCGCTCAGTAACTGACTTCTCGAAACAAACGCGAGGCCGCTCTTGCGCGCCTGACGTTCAAGGTCACCACTCACCATCATCTCCCGCCGTACGGGCCTCACGGGACCTGCTTCACGACTGGCGCCAGATTAGCAGAACGTCGGTTCCGAAATCGCACTCACTCGGTCGGACCTTCAATGACGTCCGCGACCGGTCGACGGAACGACTCGATTGATGGAGCGGCGCCGCGACCCATGATTCGGTCGAATACATGAGCAAATGATCCTTCGGACTCGATTGCCTTGCGGATGATGATGCTGATCGTGGGCAATGCCCAAAAGTCGCCGCACACCCAAAGGATCGCGGCCCCGATCTGCTGATCGGCGAATGGCGAGAGTGTCACTCCGGGCACGTGGTTGTACACCTTGTACCAACTCACTGAGGTCAGAATGCTCATCGAGATGGCTAGGAGCGTCATGATCACATTGGTGACGACGATGGCTCCCACCTGGATCACTGGATTGACCGCCGGCTTCATCGGGTGCGACGGGATGATTTGGAGCCAGAACAGAATACCGGTCACTATGAAACTCGTGTGCATCAGCCAGATGTGGACGAATGCGTTTTGCTCGGCCAAGTCAAACCACGAGGGAATGTGCCAGACGAGCATCGCAAGGTTGAACGATCCAAAGGCAACCCAGGGATTCCGGATGAAGCGACCGATCACTCGCATGGGCTCTGCCTTGGGGCTCAAGTAGAAGAAGCGGCCCACCGATCGGCGTACCTTTACCGGCAGTGCAAACATCAAGGGTATCCACGGTGCTCCGGCCACGATGAGCATTGGTGCGAAGAATGACAGCAGGAGGTGCCCGAGCATGTGCACGAAGAAGTACTCGGAGGCCCAGTAGTCCAGGGGCGAGATGATTGCGATGAGTAAGAGCAAGAGGCCCGCATAGAACAGCAGTGCGTTCCGCCGCCGCCGCCACGAATTACGTCTCAACGATCGTTGCTTGAGTCGCGAGAGTCCCAACTCGTGAGCAGCCACCGTCAGCACGATGACGATCAGCACCGGGTCGAACGACCAGTGCTGTACGAAATAGTTCACGGGTTCTCTCCCTCCGAGGGGGCGTCGTTGCGCGACCTGGTCAGTTCATCCTGGTGAGCCTGCCATGCGGCGAGCATGCCGTTGAATTCAGGGGAAATCGGTTTCGCGTGAGCCAATTTGTCCTTGGTGGCCTCGTTCTCGGGGTGGAGTACTTTCCACCACATGTACACCGCGAATCCGCCCAACAACGGCCACTCGAACACGTAGGCCCAACTCAAAGAGTTCCCGCCGAGTGCCCGTCCGATCTCAAAGACGAAGGCCGTCGTGCACAGAACCAGGCCCAGTGCGAGCGTCGCGTGCGCCTTCATTGCCTCCGCACCCCGCAGACGTGTGACTGGTGGCCCACCCGAGTCAACGGTACCGAGCTGCTCTCCGTCTCCCACGAATTCACCCTAGTTTGCGCGGCGCCGTTTTCAGCTGGGCCGTTCGCGCCAGACTGAGTTTTTCCCAAGGTTGACCCGAGATCCTCGTCGGTAGAGTGGTCCCAGCATTTGAAACCTCGGGACGTTACACATGAGCACCACCTCAGATTCGAACCCCTCGACCGGACTCAGCGAAGAGCAGCGGGCGGCGGCGTTCACCCAAACCTACGCATCGCGCGCCGAAGGTGGTGCCCCACGAGTCGGTCCGTCGCGCATTCCTCCGAAGTTTGTCCTCTTCGTCGCGGTGGCCTTCGTGGTATTGGGGCTTGGGGGAACCGTGCTAGAGCACTACTACGGCAACGCCGGTCAGGGCTCGGCCGTGCCGACCACCGAATTCACGTTGCCGCCCGTACCCGTGGCGCCAACCGGCCCCCAACTCAGTGCTTCCACCAAATCCCTGATGGGGCTGAAGGAAATCGCTAGCGCCCAGGCACCGAACTTCACCTTGACCGATCAACACAACCGACCGTGGAATCTCACGAACGCGGTGGGCAAAGTCGTGGTCCTCACCTTCTTCAACCGTGATTGCACGGACATCTGCACGGTCCTAGGTCCCGAGATCCGCCAAGCCGAAGGCCTCTTGGGAATCCACGACGCGGCGGTCGAATTCGTTATCGTCAATGCGGACCCCAATCACTTCAGTTACCGAGCCAACCCGCCGGCCCTAACCCGCGCCGGCCTCGAGAACTTCGCCAACGTCACCTTCCTCACCGGGCCGCTCAACCAGCTCAACGCGGTGTGGGTCAACTACGGACTCAGTGTCAGAGTCGGCGCGCTGGTCTCCCAGGTGGCCCACAACAACGTCATGTACTTCATCACGCCACGGGGCGACCTTCGCTCGCTCGCCGTGCCGTTTGGAAATGAGGATCACTCTGGCGCCTACAGTTTGGACCCGGTGAGCCAGCGTCATTTCGCGGAGGGCATTGCCAACACAGCCGTTAGTCTTGCAAAATGACAAACGAAGATTCCGTCGGGGAACCCCTCGCCTACGATCCTGCGTCGATGGCGGCCTCCTCGTTAACGAGTCAGAAGGCAATTTGGTACAAGCGGCCCTGGGTGATGCTGACCTTCGTCATCGTGGTCGTCGTCGGTGTATCGGTGATCACCGACCTGCCCCATCCGATCTCCAAGGCGGATGACGCCCACGCGCAGGATCTTTCGATCAAGCAGATCAACGCCGACATCGGACCGTGCGTCTACGCCGTGCAGGAGTCATTCCGCTTTTACCGGAATTCGCTCGCGGGCACCCTGGACCAAAACCGCTTGAAGATCGTCAACACCTATCTCCCCAACGATCAGACCGTCTGTTCCTTCGCGAGTGCCGGAATGTCGGACCTCACCAACAACCTTGACATCCGTCAAACCACGGCCGGCCAGTACATCGACAAGATGCTTAAGACCGTGGTGACCTGGATGGACTCCGACGGCAATCACGCGATCGTGGATGTCGAGTACCTGATCAAGCACCCGGGTGACCAAGCCACGATGGCCGACCTTCGGCTCCGAGAGGACTATCTCGCGAAGGACCGTGCGAAGGCAATTGGCTACCTGGACGCTGCGAGCGCGCACTTGGGCAATCCACCACTCTGGCGGTTGAAGCTGCCGTCGATTGCGCCGCTACCCGGCCTCTGATCGAACGCCCAGATCGCCACTGCTGGGTCCACATTCACAACCGATGCCAGAAACAGTTGATCGACCAATCGGTGTCGACGAGACGGGCATCCAATGTGCTGGACGTGCGTCGTGAACCAACCGGCCGATCGTGCGAGTTTCAGCGGCCGCCTCATGTTCGAACACTCCCCCGCTCTACATTCGAACGAACCCATCGCGGGTAACGCCGAAGCGGTGCACTTGCGCGACTCAGTCACTCCCGAAAAAGCCACGCGTTCGCTCATCGCGCACCAGTCGCTGCAATTCGTCATTGGGGTCCTCCTCGGACTTCAACCAATAGACGAGATTCCAATAAATGATGGGCACGAAGACGAGGGCAGACAAAAACCAGATGAGTGCAGCACTCAGTTGTTGATCCGCCGACAGCGATAGCCCTCGGCCGGCGACGTGATGAAACGCGTGGTACCACGAACTTTGAGACATTCCATCGAGATAGGCGACCACCCAGGCCACCCACATCACACCGGCGGATATGCCGATTCGGTAGGGTCGAAGCGTGCCGGGCTTCAGCGGAGGCGACTCGATCAAGTTGGTGAAGAGCAACACACCCATCACCAACAGTGAGATTGCTTCAACAACGACCAACCACCGGTGGCGAACTAGGTAATCAACTACCGGTGCTACGCGCCAAAAGATGTTGAGTACGCCAAAGGCAATAGCGACGAAAACGGCACGCCGTTGGTGCGAAGCCACAGTCCGCGCAATCGCTATCTTGTCGACCATCCGTGGCTGACGTGGAGACACGACCGCGCCATCGGCGTCCACGAGATGAGCCTCGGACGAAGCTAAACGTAGATAGCGCCACGGCGCACCACTGACCAGCAGGGCCGGCACTGCAAATGCGAACACACTGAACTGCACCGATTCCATGAATTGATACCGGCCAGCCCACGTAGAGACCGGTGGAAGCAAGAAGACAATCCAGAGTATGACAGCGAGAGCCGCCAGCGCCGACCGGAGCGGGGCTACCCACTCACGACTGGGACGCTGGCGGACCCCGTCGATCACTCCGAGGGGTGACGCTGAAAGAAGCCCCACAGGACCACGGCGACCAGTACACCTAGAAGGACGACCATCGTTTGCACTTGGGCGCCAATGTAGTTATCGACAGCTTGCATCATCACCACCTATCCGTTCTATCAAAAATCACTTCAGGACCAAAATCAAGCGAACGAAAGTACATTCGTCCCTACATCACGTAGAACATCGCGGTGAACAGCACACCACTGATGGCCAAGAACCCCCAGAAGTACGCCATCGCGGCAACGTTCGCGCGGAACAGCTGAGCCGTGGGCGCCATGGACAACTCTGGGTTCTCCCCACCGAGTTCTTTGCGGAGACGCAGTGAGCGCGCCAGCGTCGTCTCGAGCCAATACGTGCCCAGGACGATGCTGATGATGTTCAACACCGCGAAGCCCATGAAGGTCGACGCGTAACCGCTCGAACCCGGGTGGAAGCCCAATTTCGTCAACTGCCAGACTTGCACGATCAACGCAATCAGGCCGGTGGTGACACCAGTCCAACCCGCGACTTGGAAGTCGGCAACGTCACCCTTGCGAAGCCGTCGCGAACCAAAGATCGCCAGGAGCGCGGTCGTCGTCATCGCAATGAAGACCGTCCAACCGTAGGCAATAGGCGCGTGCTGGTGCGGCAAGCGCCAGAGCGATCCATTGTTGCTCGAGCGAAGGTAGAAGTACGAGAACACTTCCGACGCCAGCAGGAACGTGTACATGCCGATGAACAGGCGACCACCGGACCAGATCGAACCGATCTGGGCGCGAAGCTCGAACTCCCGCTCCTCTGGGGTCGAGGACGGCCCCTTGGCCTTGCTAAAGGTATCAGTCATAGCCTTATCTCCACTCACTACTAGGCCTGGCTACTGCCGGCGGTTGATGGACTGCGTCCGGATCCGTCGCCCATGTCGGCGAACGCCGGGGCGTTCTCCTCGCTGTAGCGGTACGGGTCGGTCATGATCACGGGGATGCGCTCGAAGTTGTACGACGGGACCGGGTTGGCGGTCTGCCATTCAAGTCCGAGGGAGTCCCACGGGTTGGCTGGGGCCTTCACCGGGCTGATGAACATCGACCACATGAGGTTGGCGAAGAAGATCAGGAACGATACCCCGAGCAGGAAGGCACTGACCGACGAGAAGTCGTTCAGCCCCTGCAGCCGCGGCGCGTAGGTGAACACACGACGGGGCTGGCCGAGGAGACCAATGATGAACATCGGGAAGAAGGTCAGGTTGAAGAAGATGAACATCGTCCAGAAGTGCCACTTGCCGATACGCGAGTTCATCATGCGTCCCGTCATCTTGGGTAGCCAGTAGTAGAGGCCAGCCATGAAGGCGAACAAGAGGCCACCCATGATCGTGTAGTGGAAGTGCGACAGCACGAAGAATCCACCGTGCACCGTCACGTTCACCGGAACGTCCGAGAGGAACACGCCCGTGACCCCACCGATCAGGAAGTTGAAGAACAACGCCATTGCGAACAGCATCGGCACTTCGAACCGGATCTTCGCCTTGTAGAGCGTTCCCATGCCGACCAGGAAGATAAATCCTGTCGGGATGGAGATCAGTTCCGTAGTCAACATGAAGAGCGGACGCATGTCCGGGTTGATCCCACTCTGGAAGAGGTGGTGCTGCCACACGAAGAACGACAGCAGGGCTACGCCGATCATGCCCGCTGCGGCCACCTTGTAGGCGAACAACGGCTTACGGGTGAAGACCGGCATGATCTCGCCGACGATGCCGAAGCCCGGTAGCGCCATGATGTACACCTCGGGGTGACCGAAGAACCAGAACAGGTTCTGCCACAGGTAGGAACTGCCACCGTGCTCGTTCACGTAGAACGCGGTGAGGATCGTCCGGTCCAGCAGCCCGAACAGGCCACCGGCGAACAACACCGGAGTCGCCAAAGTCAACAGCGCCGCAGTGGCCAAGATCGACCACACGAAGATCGGTACGCGACTCCAGGTCATGCCCGGCGCACGGTAGTTGATGATCGACACCGCGATGTTGAAGCCCGCGGCCATCATGCCGATGCCGATGACGGCGAAGCCAAGAAGATACGACACCATGCCGGGACCGGCCTGGGTCTGCAGTGGTGCGTAGCCCGTCCAGCCGGTCGGGAAGCCACCGTAGGGCAGAGCCGAGAAGATCACCATGTAGCCCGCCACGAAGATCCAGAAGCTCAGGGCCTCAATTCGCGGGAACGCCATCTGTCGGGCACCGATCATCAAGGGCACCAGGTAGTTCCCCAGTGGCCCGACGATGATCGATGTCGCCATCATCATCATGATCGTGCCGTGTTCGCTGACAATCTTGATGTAGGTGTCGGGTGAGAACACGTGAGTCGTCGGATTGAGCAGCTCGGTGCGGATCGCCATGGCCAGGAGGCCACCGGTGAACATGAAGAGGAGTACTCCGACGATGTACTGCATGCCCACAACCTTGTGGTCGAGCGAGTACCGGAAGTACTTGGTCCACCCCTCGATCGTCTCCTCCTTGGCACCTTCGCGGCCAATCAATTTGGCCAGTGGGTAGTTCAAGGCGCCGATGCCGAGCAACCAGCCCACGACACCGAACATGAGGCCCAGCGCGTCAGCGATGCTGTTCTGTCCATTGTTGGCGATGTAGTCATAACCGCTGGCCAGATAGTTGCCGAACCAGTGTCCAATCACGTAGCCGAGCACGGCCGCCACGATGGCGGTACCAAGGTGCTGGCTCATCCAACCTGGACGTTGCGTCCAAGTCCCGCTCAAGGCAGGCGGCGTCGCACTCGTGGTGCTCACTGCTGTAGGTCGCTCTGCACTGATCGTCATAGCGCGATCTCCGTTTCTTTCTTCAATTGCGTCAGATTATTCATTTGCTTATCGGTTCTCACGAGGCCGGCGTCTTGGAGCCGTAGACCTCGACGGTGCTGTACGGAGTCTTGTTCCCGTCGGGGTACAGACCACCGTTGGCGCCGTTGGCGTCCGGCACGTAGGTCCAGGCGAACGGCGGCAGCAACTTGGTGTTGGCGGCGTTGGCGGTTTCCGTCTTCGTGGCCCAGTTCATGAAGTCGCTCTGGGAGACAACCTTGCCATAGTTGTACATCGAACCGTGCCAGATGCCGCACAACTCGCTGCAGCGAACCACGAAGCTGCCCGTGTGCTGGATTCCCGTGTACGCCACGTCATTGACCATCGGGTTGGCGTCGGCCTTGATACTCAGCTGATAGGCCCAGAAACTGTGAATGACGTCCAGCGAAGTGACGTTGAACGCGACTTCGGTGTCGACCGGCAGGACGAGCTGATCGGATTCAAATCCGCCAAAGGTCGGGTACCGATAGGTGAACTTCCACTGCTGGGCAATGACCTGTACCGGCAGGACATTCTTGGAGCCGGGCGACCAAGTGGCCGTGCCTGCCAGAGCGGCGGTCTCCGCCTTGGCGGCGCCGCTGGGCGACCATACCGGGTTCGGTCCTTCGCCACCACCCGAGCCGTGCTCCTCAATCACCGCAACGGTACCGTACCCCGCAAGGATCACGACGATAATCGACGTGATCACGATCCAGGAGACTTGAGTCTTGCGGTTAGTTCGTGCCGCTTCGCCACCGACTGACTCGGTGGAGTTGCGCTTTGAGCCCCACACCACGACGGCATAGCCGAGGTAGAGCCACACGCCGAGAAGCACCGGAAGGGCAGCCACCATCAGCACATTGAACGTCGTCTGATTGTTATGCGCTGACTCGGTCATGCGTCCCGGTGGGACGTGGGGGCCAACGAGGATCCAATACAGCACATCAACCACAACCGAAATGATGATCCACCACGTCGTCATCCGACGAATGTGGTTTACTTCGCTCTTTGCGTTGTCAGCAGCCATGATTAGCGCACCACTTCCAAGAATCCGCCCATGTAGCCTTGCGTGGACATAGGTCCTCCATTTCCATACAGATACCCCAACGCACAGGGCACGAAGCACTGCCATGGGTAGTTTCCAGGTTCCGCCGTCTTAAAGCTGAACGTGATCGTGTTGTGGTCGTAGTTGGTGCCGCACGGCGCCACGCCGCAGGTGTTGGTGGCGTTCGAGGAGATGCCGACCAGCGGAACGTCGATGCCCAACGCGGGGACCGTGAAGGTGTGGCCCACGCCGTTACCGGTGTAGGAGTCGTAGGTACTGAACGGCTTGCCGTTCAGACTCACCGTCGAGCCGGTGATGCCCGAGGCCTGACCCCACTGCTGGTTGCGGAGGGGGCTGCCCGAGTCGAACTGCAAGACCGTCACATTGATTACGGTGTTGGCGGGTAGTTGCCAGTCGGTGCTGTGCACCCACTTGCCCGACGGGCTCTTCACCATGTACGTAACCCAGGTAGGGTGCGCGCCGAATCCGATCGAGCCGACGGTCTGAATCGTCAGGTTGACCGGCGCACCCGCGGGCTGACTCTTGGTGAAGTCGACGGTGCCACCGGGAATGCCCGGCGTGAGATACACGGCGACTGCCGCGACCACGAGACCTACGGCTACGACAAAGGCCCCAAGGACCGTTGCTAGCCTCGCATTTCTTGACATACATCTCCTTACGACGTTGCATTTTGTAAAGCGCTGGTTAGAGACTAGGTAGTGGAGGTGGGTAAGGTCATCATTTGTGAAGCCCCAAACTAAGAATGCTCTTAGGGTCCATGCGGGTCTCGTGCTCGCCGAGATCATCTGCGTGACGGCATTTTCCTTCGAGCTGTCGCGCGCAATGTCGGGCAACACACTGTCGTGGGCGTACGTGTTCGAATGGCCGATACTCGGTCTCTACGCTGTATATATGTGGCGAAAGATCCTGCGCGAGGATCACCCGGAGCACATCACCCCCAAGACCCGCCCAGCCCCCGAGGCAGTCGATCCACGTTTAAGCGCCTACAACGACTACCTGTCACGCGTGCACGGAGCGGACAGAATTCGCCCAAAGACCAAAGACGACTGAGCTGACCCGTCGAGCGAGACGGCGTTCGGTGTGCTCAGCGCACGCCAGACTGGTGCAGCAACGAAAGCAGTTCTGTCACGGCTGAGCGCTGACCGGCCCAGTTGGACAGCGGGTCATCGGGGACAATCCACTTGAAGTGACCTGACGGGTCGATGATGAACAAGATGTCCGAGTGCAAGGTCATCTTCGAGGTCGCTACAGACTCGACACCGATGCCGTACGACGCCCAGACTCTGTGCATCAACGCGACGTCCGCACTCGTGAGGTAGTAGAAGTCCTTCACCGACGAGAGTCCCCGTACGTCGATGAAGTGGCGTACATCGGCCAACGACTCGTGCTTGGGGTTCGCGGCGATGGCGACCATGTCAATCGGAGCGTCGGCGGAGAGTTCAGCCCGTACCGTCTTCATCTGGTTCGCAATCAATGGGCAGTCGGTCCAGCACACCGGATCGAGGAAGGCCAGCAGCGTGTAATGACCCGGGTGCTGGCCCAGGTGATACGTCGCACCGTGCTGATCGGTCAAGGTGAACCGTGGAGCGGCGGTTGTCACCGACGAGGCCGGTCCATTCTGGGCCAGGTAGAAAGTATTCTCGGTCGTGGTCAGCGTTGACCAAATTCCTGAAGACACTGCCATCAGGACCATTGCGGCGGCGAATGAGGCCGCCACCGCCCCGCTGCTGCTGCGCATCTCCTTGGGCAATCTCCGGTCCAGCGGCGAGACATCGCGACCCGGCATTGCACACCACGCCAGCCACGCGAGAGGCAGCATCGAGTTGACGTCCGTCGCCAGTCCCCCGAAGATCGAGAGATCCTCTCCCACCACCCACAGGACCAATGCCCCGATAACCAGAGACCTAGTGGGCCAACGCCATATCGCCGTGGTCGAAATCCACAATCCGAGCGCCGTGATGATCAGCCAGAGAATGACGATCAGATTGAATCCGCCACCCATTGTCCCAGCGGCGACGCCTACCTTGGTGACGAACCATGCCAACCAGTGCGGCTGGGACGTCTTCACCATGTAACTGGTCATCGAGGTCAACGCATTGGAATTGCCGCCATGCCAGAACTCTCGGTTCGGCAGGGCCTGGACGAAAGCCGCGAGTACCAGGACGACGCTCAGTCCCCGGGTCGTGACTCGCGCGAAGGAGCGCGAGAAGCGCTCGTAATCGAGCGTCAACCAGATTCCCGCGACCACGTAGAAGAACGTGGCCCCGGGCCAGCCAAAGAGGAATGAACTGGTCGAGGAGAAGATTCCCCCGGCACCATTGCCCACCAACCAGATCAGGGCGGCCCAGGCGGCGCTGAGCGCACCGGCAAAGCGGCCGAGTACGCCGTTGGAGACCAGCAACAGGATGCCCAGACCAACCTGCAGCCACGCAATGGCCACAGCAAGGGCCACGGGATGGCTGTTCCACACCCCGATGCCGGAGTACATGAGAGTGTGGAGCCATTGCGGCGTGCCCTGCGCCGCAGGGGCCACGACATCGTTGGCCAGTCCGAGCGGCATTGAAGGCTGGAATTGCAGGATTCCGGCGAATAACCAGAGAGCGCCGAACCCCCAGCGCAGATAGGAGCGGGTACGGGGCTCACTCAGTCCGCGCGCCGAAAGGTTGAAGTCGAATATTCGCTTGGTGGCGGCGGCGATGAGTATGACAACGAGTCCGATACCTAGAATCCACAGGACCGCCGTCAGTAGCAGCGCGTGATGAAAGATCGACACCACCAGCGGATTCGTCAACTCAATCGAAGAGCCACCCATTCCTGGCATCGCGGGTACCTATTTCTCCGATTCCAGCTCTTCGGCACAGGCCGAAAGCACGCCGTTGACGAAGGATGGAGATCCCTCGGTGGAGTAGACCTTCGCAAGTTCCACGGCCTCGTCGAGGACCACGGCCTTCGGTGGGGCGTCGTCCATCAATAATTCACCGATTGCGAGGGTCATCACGAGGCGGTCCACGATCGCGATGCGCTCGAGTGGCCAGTCGATCGCGAACTCCGAGATCAATCCGTTGGCCCGGGCCTGATTGGTTTCGGACGCGTTCAGCAGAGCGATCGTGTACTGGTCGGGCCGGACCGGCAATGCATTGATGATGGTGGCGACGTCGCGCCCTTTTAGGGTCGCCTCGTAGAAGATTTCGAGCGCCCGTTCTCGGGCGTGGTGGCGCTGGGCCCCTAATTCGCTCACTCTAGGCCCGGGTCATGTACTCGCCGGTGCGGGTGTCGACCTTGATCGTCTCCCCTGGTCCGACGAACAGCGGCACCTGAACCACGAGTCCAGTCTCGAGCGTGGCGGGTTTGCGGGCACCCGATACCCGATCACCCTGGATGCCCGGCTCGGTCTCGGTGATCGTCAGTTCCACCGACGCGGGCAGTTCGATTCCGATGATCTCGTCGTCATGCAGGATCAGCATGGCCTTGCCAGTCTCCTTCAGGAAATTCGCCGCATCGCCTAACTTCTTCGACGAAACCGGGACCTGGTCGTACGTGGACTGGTCCATGAAAATGTAGTCGTCACCGTCGCGGTACAGGTATTGGGTGTCTCGCTTGTCGATGATGGCCTGCTCGAGGCGCTCGTCGGAACGGTAGGTCCGCTCAATGACCGCCCCGGAACGGGCGTTGCGCAGCTTGGTGCGCACGAAGGCGCCCCCCTTACCGGGCTTCACGTGCTGGAACTCGATCACCGTGAAGAGTCCCTCGTCGACCTTGATGGTGATGCCATTCTTGATGTCCGAGGTTGAGATTGCGGCCATAAGCCTTGAGACCTTTCGAGAAAGTTGCGTGTCCTATTCTAGGCAAGGACCACGACGGCCTAAACCGACGCGGGTGAAACTAGTTGTCGTACGGCTTCAACGGCCAGGTCGTAGCTGGACGGTCCGAAGCCCGCGATGGAACCGTTTACGACGGCGGCCAACGTGCTGACGTGACGGAATGGCTCACGCGCCGCCGGATTCGACAGGTGCACCTCCACCTTCACCCCCTCGAAGGTGGCCAACGCGTCGGCCAATGCCCACGAGAAATGGGTCAGGGCACCCGCGTTGATCACGATGGCGACGCTCTGTCCTCGAGCCGCGTGGATCTCCTCGATGAGGTTGCCCTCAAAGTTGGATTGGACGTGGCGCACGGTGAATCCGCAGGCCTCGGCGCGCTCCGTGAAGCGCGACACGTGCTCCCCCAGCGTCGAAGTGCCGTAGATTTCGGGGCTGCGTGTCCCCAGTTGATCAAGATTCGGGCCCGACAGCAGCAGTATTTCTCGACTCATTCACTCTCCTCTGAAATCTTCCAGTGTCTCACTGACCACTGTGGGGTCGACGCCGCTCACGACATCGAAACCTTCCGCTCCGGCCAACACGAAGGTGAGGTCGTGGTGCGCCTTCTTGTCATGGGCCATGGCTTCGATGAGCGTGGAAGTCGGGAAATGCTCGGGCACCTTGATCGAAAGGCCCAACGCGGACAACACCTCGTCATGACGTTCAATCTCCGTAACGCCCACCCGTCCCAGGGCATGCGCCAGGCGAACCGCGAATGCGAGACCGATCGCCACCGCCTCACCGTGACGGAGTTCGTCCACGTCACGCGCCAGTGAGACCTTCTCGAGTGCGTGGGCCAGCGTATGCCCGTAGTTCAGCAGTGCCCGCCGACCGCCTTCGTGTTCGTCTGCCGACACAATGGTCGCCTTCAGTCGGACCGACATCATGATGAGGTCCTGCAGCGACACGGCACCGAGTTCGGCGGCGTGGCCACCTTCGAGAAGCCAGCACTTAGCCACCTCGCCCATCGCCCCGACCCGTTCGCGCTCGGGCAACGTCGACAGCGTTTCGTAGTCACACAGTACGCCGATGGGCTGGTGAAAGGCGCCCACCAGGTTCTTGCCGGCCTCGAGGTTGACAGCGGTTTTGCCGCCAATCGCGGCGTCAACCTGGCCGACGAGCGAAGTCGGCACCTGCACCAGCGCCAGGCCCCGCAAATAGACCGCGGCCGCGAAACCGGCGAGATCGGTGGTGGCGCCCCCGCCCACTGCGACGATGACATCGTCGCGAGAAAGTTCGAGGTCGGCCAGTCGTCCGAGCACACGCTCGAGGACGGTTAGGGTTTTCGCGTTCTCGCCGTCGGGAACGGTCACCACGTGCTGCTCAAGTCCACTGACGAGGTCAAACCATGGTTGGTCAGCCAACGAGTCCGAGGTGACAATGGCGACAGTCTGGGCCCTGGAGGCGCGCGAGCTGACGAGTGCGGCCAGTCGATGGCGAGCGCCCTCCTCAAGAACGACTTCGTACGATCGCTCACCCAGTTCAACCGGGACGATCATCGCTTCACCTCCGCCAGGAGCTGTTCAATGCGGGTACTCACGTCTTCCAGTGTCCCCGATGCCTCGATACGGGCGAGCGATACCGCCCGATACCACGCCTCTCGCTCGCGGCGAAGTCGAGTGAGCCCACCCTGCGGGTCACCCTGCAGCAGGGGTCGATCCCCATCGACGATGCGCGAGAGGATCACCTCGTCGGCACAGTCGAGCCAGATCGTGGTGGCCTCCGAGAGCAGACGGCGTCCTTCCGGTGTCGTGACCACGCCACCACCGGTCGCCACGACATTGTCAACCCCGAGCGAGGAATACAGGGCAAGCAGCTCCTGCTGGCGAAAGGCCGGTTCACCGGCCTCGCGCAAGAAGTCCGCCGCGGAACGTTCCACTAATCGGGCAATCACGTCGTCCGTGTCGACCCACTCACAGCCCCATCGTTGCGCCATCGTCTGGGCCACGCTGGACTTGCCCACCCCAGGTAGACCAACGAGTACGAGTCGCGACATGATCAGTCGGTCAATGCAGCCGACGCGGTCGAACCAAGGTGCTCAAGGTACGTGGACTGGTTTCGCGAAAACTCCTCAACCGAGTCTCCGCCAAATTTGCGCAATGCCTCATTGGCGAGCACGAGCGCGGTCATGGCCTCAGCCACCACGCCGAGGGCCGGCACTGCAGTTACATCAGTTCGCTCTTTAAAGGAGACCGTGGACTCACCGGTAGCCACGTCGACGGTCTCCAGCACTGGTCGGTTCAGGGTGGCGAGCGGCTTCATCGCAACCTTGACGATGATGGGCGAACCAGATGACATCCCACCCTCGAGGCCCCCGGCGTGGTCTGAGCGGCGAATGTAACCGCCGCCCAGCCCGTGGCTTTCGTCGACAGCAATCGCGTCGTGGGCAACGCTGCCGCGTTGCGACGCCTGGGCCATGCCATCACCGATCTCCACGGCTTTGACGGCCTGGATACTCATGAGGGCGCCCGCCAACAACCCATCGAGTTTGCGGTCCCAGTGCACGTAACTGCCGAGACCGACCGGCACACCGTAGGCGATTACTTCGACGATGCCGCCCAGAGAATCGCCCTCCTTGGCGGCGGCCTTGATCTCCGCGATCATGGCTTGCGCGGAATGTTCGTCGAAGCACCGCACCTCGCTGGCATCGACCCGGTCGAGGTCGCTGGGCTTGGGGCGGACGTCACTCGGCGCAGTCGCGGTACCAATACGCACGACGTGGCTGACGATCTCGATCCCAATCATGGCGAGCAGTGACTTGGCAAGTGATCCCGCAACTACTCGCGCCGCCGTTTCGCGGGCGCTGGCGCGTTCCAGGACGTCTCGGGCGTCGTCGAAGGCGTACTTCTGCATGCCCGCCAGGTCCGCGTGTCCCGGCCGGGGCTTGGTCAGCTTGGTGGTCGGCACGCCGCGCTCCGCGGACATTTCCTGCTCCCATTTGGGCCACTCCGAATTGAGGATCTCGACGGCGACGGGTGAACCCAAGGTGCGGCCGTGGCGCACCCCGCCGATGATCCGTAACTCGTCGCGCTCGAAGCGCATCCGAGGTCCGCGACCGTAGCCCAGACGACGGCGGGCGAGATCGTCACCGATCTGTTCAGCGTTGATGGGCAGGCCCGCGGGCAGGCCCTCCACGATGACGCTCAGTGAGGGTCCATGGCTTTCGCCGGCGGTGAGGAAGCGCAACATCCCACGATTCTAGGGCGTGGGTCTCCGCGCGAACTACTCGTTCGCGTAGAAGGGATTCACTCCGGAGGCGTGGTCGGTCACGTCGATGACGTTGGTGAGTTCAGGGATCGCCTCGCGCAGTGAGGTTTCGATGCCCTGGGTCAACGTCATGCGACTCATGGCACAACCTTGGCAGCCGCCCGAGAGTTTGACGTAGGCGACTCTCTCCTGCTCGTCAAGCGCCACGAGGTCGGCACGTCCTCCGTGCGAGGCGATCGAGGGATTGACGTTGTTCTCGAGGACATCCGCGGCCAACATGGCGAGCGGCCCCTCAATGCCCAACGCGAGGATGTCGGCGGGCACTCCCGGGTTGACTTCTTCGGGTGTCGGGACATTCGGATTGACCAGTACCAGGCCGCCGCCGCCCTCGCTGGCGAATTCCAACCGACTCCCGCGCAGTCTGCCCACGCTGCTCGCGGGAATCACGATCGTCACGTCGCCGTCACGACCGATGGCCGCGCCGTCGGGGGCGTCCGAGCGGTCGGAGAAGTAGAGGTCGTAGGCGTAGCCAGGCCCGCGCGTCCCAGTCACTTCGATATAGAGGGCCAGACCATCGTTGTGCTCCTCGTTGCTCATCGCGTCAATCACGACGTCACGAGCCTCATCGGTGAGCGAAAGGATGTCAAAAGTTTCGACGGCGGTCATGCCTTTAGTCTAGAGGTGACCGGTCCGCGCTTCGACGCCAACTAAGTTTTCGTTGTGACTTCAATTCCAACCGATACCCATGAGTGGATCAGCTTTCAAGACACCGAAGTTCAGCGAACCTGGATGTTTGACGTCACCTTCCTGGAGAGTAACTGGACCTGCATCTTCGGTAATGGCTGTCAGGGCGTCCTGACCGCCCCCACCCCCGAACTCGTGCAGGGATGCTGCAGTTACGGCGCGCACTTCACCGATGAGAAGGACCAGCGGCGGGTCGAGCGGGCCGCAAAGCGGCTCACCGAGGACCAGTGGCAGTTCAAATCCAAGGGTCGTCAAGGCACCACCCGAGTCAAGAAGAACGGTGAGATCGTCACGAAGCTGGTGAAGGATGCTTGCATCTTCCTCAACCGCCCCGATTTCCACCGTGGGCCCGGCTGCGCGCTCCACGTGATGGCCATGGATAACGACGAGAGCTACATTCCGCTGAAGCCAGAGGTCTGCTGGCAGCTGCCATTGCGTCGTGACGACATGGTCGAAGACGATGGACGAGTCACCACTCGGATTGCCCAGTGGGACCGCAATCACTGGGGTGGTGGTGGCGAGGAGTTCCACTGGTGGTGCACCGAGGACGCCCGTGCCTTCGTAGGAAAGACTCGAGTAGTCGACTCCATGGCCGACGAGTTGGTGGCCATGATTGGCCAGGACGTCTACGACAAACTGGTCGCTTACATGAACGATCGGTCCGCCAAGCCCAAGGGCACGCGGCTCCCTCACCCCGTCTTTCGACGAAGGGACTAGCCCTCGGCGGCTAGCGGATCCTCTTCATTGAACGAGGTCCGTGGCAGCGATCCGAGAATCTCGTCGTAGCGGTCCTCCTCCGCCAAGCACCATTCGGCGTGCACGTCTTCGGGTGCCGCGCCACACTCGTCACAAGTGGTGGCACGTGGCCCGGTCGAACGTTTGAGCTCGCGAGCTTCAACAAACCGACGATGGCGGCCCTTTTTCACGTCAACTCCTCACTGGTCGCGGGCCATAACTGGCGGCGACCGCAACTCAGGCGAACTGAGTTGAGTACTCATGATACCAACTCATCAATGGACCTGAGCCCCTATCATCGGTTCGTGAGCCCAGTCTTTGACCCCAACGACATGATTCTTCGATTCCAGGAACGCGCCGAGGCCGTGAAGCGGCGTGGTCTGCCGCCCGTCGAAGGTCCCGAGCGCCAGATGTTCCTCGAGGCGGCCAAGCTTGACTTTCAGGACTTCGCCATGCTGGGTGACGCCACCGCCACCTTGACGGACGGCATCCTGCGCCTGGAGATCGACCTGCGGCCGCCGACCGCCTAGGGCAGCGATACCGCCGCAATGCGGGCGCTCGCCTCCGAGAGTAACGAAGCTCCCTTGGCGAGCGAGGCCAGCGCGTCCACTCGTTGACCGCGGTAACACAGATTGGCCCCCGCGCCGAGGTCGTCGTAGGCGCTGGACAACAGGGTCGAGGCCTGATCGTCGGGTGTGGGCAGCGAGGCGTTGGCCTGGCTCACCTCGTAGAGCAGAACGCCGCACACAGTGTGCAGTTGTGCCAGCGACATCGATGGGATGCGCAGCGCGTTCGCGGCGTGCGTAGCGTCGGCGAGTACGGCCTTGGCCGTCGAGGGATAGCTGCTCTGGGCCACCCAATTGACCATGGCCGTGGAAGCACTGACCGAGCCACAGGCGCTCAGCAGCAGGCCCGATACGGCCACGGCCACGATGCGACGGATCACTCGGCCACGATGAGGTGCAGTTGGCGCCTTCCGCGTCGAACGACCAGATAGCGATCGTGCAGCGCCCGAGTGAGGTCGATTGAGATGCCCGCCTCGACACGGACATTGTTCACGTAGACCCCGCCCTGTTCGAGGAATCTCCGCGCTTCCCCCTTGGAACCCGCGAGTTCGCAACGAACCAGCAGTTCGACGGGGTCGACCCCGTCGGCCAACTCTGCTCGGGACCACATCGACGTAGGCGCGTCTCCGATCACCTGGAGCAGTGTCAGTTCGTCAAGTTCGGCGATTGATTCGGCGAACAGCGCCTCGCCCGCCCGCTCGGCGTGCACCGCAGCGTCCAGTCCGTGCACCAGTTCGACGACCGCGTTCGCGAGCGCACGTTGAGCGCGTCGTTCCTGTGGATTCGTGCGAGTCGCCTCGTCGAGACCGAGAATCGTCTCGTGGTCGAGGAAAGTGAAGAATCGCAAAAGCGCGGGCGTCGTCGCGTCGTCCGAGTTGAGCAGAAATTGGTGAAGCGCAAAGGGGGAAGTCATCGTCGCGTCGAGCCATACCCGCTCGTTGCCCCCTTCGGACTTGCCAAACTTCTGGCCGTCCGCGCGCAACAACAGCGGCGAGGTGATCCCCGCCACGGTGGTACCCGTGACCTTGCGCACCAGTTCCGTACCCATGGTGATATTGCCCCACTGGTCCGACCCGCCCATCTGCAGGGTGCAGCCGTAGTCGGCATTGAGGCGCAGGAAGTCGTACGCCTGCAACAACATGTACGAGAACTCGGTGAACGAGAGGCCAACGTCATCACGGTCGAGACGACTCTTGACCGACTCCTTGGCGATCATTTGATTCACGGTGAAGTGCTTGCCCACGTCGCGCAGGAAGTCGGTGAGTGAGATCGACGTGAGCCACTGCGCGTTATTCAGCACCAGCGCCTGAGCCTTTCCCGCCGACGGAGAAAAGTCGAGGAATCGTCCCAACTGTTCGCGAATCCCCTCCACGTTCTCAGCCAGTTGCTCACTGGTCAGCAACGGTCTCTCGACGGCCTTGAAACTCGGATCTCCGATGAGTCCGGTGCCTCCACCCGCCAGCGCTATCGGACGGTTCCCGGCCATTTGGATGCGACGGAGGTTGCACAGCTGCAACAAACTGCCCAGGTGCAGTGACGAAGCCGTCGGGTCGAATCCGATGTACCCCGTCACACCGCCCGCACTTAGTCGGTCCAGTATCGATTCGTCGGTGGTTTGGTGGACCAGGCCGCGAAACTGCCAGTCGTCACGCAGATTCATGGCGACAGTCTACGAGACGCCCCGAACTAGAGCAGGGTGTTGGACGACGGGAAGTTGACCTGCAGCCACACGACGAAACTGTGCCAGATGCCGCTGACCTCAAGGATCCCGATGACGATCAACATCATGCCGCCTATCTGCCCGATGATCCTCATGTGTCGGCGCAGCCACGTGGACGCCGTTGACATCCATTCGGTTGCGAGCGCGGCAACGACGAAGGGCAGGCCGAGGCCGAGGCAGTAGACGAAGGCGAGGATCGACCCTCGAACCGCCGTCGGCCCGGTGGATTCGGTGAGTCCGAGGATGGCGCCCAGCGTCGGACCGATGCACGGGGTCCAACCGAGTGCAAAGAGGAATCCGAGCAACGCAGCGCCCAGCACCGATGCCCGGGGAAGGTAGTGGACCCGACGCTCGCGGTGCAGCCACGATGATGGCCACCAACCGGCAAAGAAGAAGCCCAGCACGACCGTCACGAGACCAAATGCAATCTCGAGACCGCGCTGATGAGCGACTAATCGGTGACCGAGGCCACCGAAGATCGCTCCAAAACTGACAAACACCACCGCGAAGCCCAGCACGAAAGCCAGCGAGCCCAGGACCGCCCGACCGCGGCCCGACTTTCCCTCGATGTTCCCCGTCGCGCCACCGAGGAAAGCCAAGTATCCGGGCAGCAAGGGCAACACGCACGGCGAGATGAACGACACGAAGCCAGCCGCGAAGGCGAGGGGCATTGCGGCGAGCAGCGAACTGGGCAACACGGCGATCATGACGGCTCCTCAAGAAGCTCGTGCACCGCGCCATTCCATTCCTCGTGGAGACGGACGTTATCGACCCGTGTCGATACGGTGGCGATGACGATACTCACACCTGCTCGCCCGAGTCCGCGCTCAATGGCGTCGCGCAACTCCCGAGACGTCCCGACCGTCTCACTCTCGTAGCCGAACCCCTTCGCCAATCGCACGAGGTCGTGGGGCCGTGGCGTTCCAAACAGACGTTCGAACCGGTCCGCGGGAACGAGGCGCGCCTGGGAGAGAAAGGAGAAGATGCCGCCCCCCTTGTTGTCGATCACGACCAGGACGCACCGCCCCCCCGCGTCACCCAATCCGTCCACCAGGGCCGAGACATCGTGGAGCATCGTGATGTCACCAACGAGACCAAGGCCGGTCGAGCCCGCGGCCACGCCGAGCACGGTCGACACGACTCCATCGATCCCATTGACGCCGCGATTGGAGTACGTCGCAGCCCGTCGCGGCGCACCCCACCATTCGACGTCGCGAACGGGCATCGATGAACCGACCACCAGCGGCACCGCGCGATCGCCGCTCGCCTCGACCATGATCCTCGCCACCCCAGGTTCGCTCAGCGGTCCGTCGTCAGTCTCGTGGGCGCTGAGCCAACGGTCGACTCGACGCGAAGCGTCACGCCACAGGTCGCCATAGGTCAAATCCGCCACTGTCCGGCTCGTCGGCAGGCCGGGGTGCATTTCGGTGATCAGCCGATCAGGATCCGCAACGAAACCCGCTCCCCCGAAGGCGATGGTGCGAACCTTCCAGCTGCGCAGTCGTTCTTGCAGCACCTTCGAAGCGACCAGGCCGCCCATACGGACGACCACGTCAGGTCGGGCCCGTTCCGCGAACGAGTCACTGCGCATGATGGCGTCGAAATAGGCAAGCGATCCCTGCGTGGTGGCGTCACCCACGACCACCCAGCCCAATTCTTCACAGCGTCTCACGATTGAAGCATCCACTCCTCGGCCAACGACACAAAGCACCCGAAGGCCGGCGAGGTCGATGTCGCACTCGACGACCGGTGTAACGCTCCTCGTGAAGGCGGAGGATGCCGGAAGGGAGAGTGGCTCCGCGACCAATGGTTCGACAAACGCCGCGTTCAGGTGGACCGGGCCGGGCCGTGTGGGACCCACGGCATCACGCCAGAGTTGCCCGGCGAGGTCTCGCCACGTCGTCGCGTCCTCCATCGAGGCGACACCCGGCTCTTCGAAACGACGCACCATGTCGGCGAACAATCGGTGTTGATTGATTGTCTGGGGCGCACCGACCCCGTGGAGCTCGGGCGGGCGGTCGGCCGTGACGACGAGTAGCGGGACAAACGCCTGGTCGGCCTCGGCCACACAGGCGTGTAATTCGGCGGCGGCCGTGCCACTCGTGACGACGACGGCGACGGGCCGAGCGGTCATGAGCGCCCGGCCAATCGCGAAGAACCCTGCGCTGCGTTCGTCGATGCGCACGTGCACCGTCAGTTCGGCCCGGTCCGCACAGGCCAGCGCGAGGGGGGTCGAGCGGGATCCGGGACACAGAACGACGTCAGTGAGACCTAACTCGATCCATTCATCGAACAGCGTCGCCGCGAAGGTCGCCTGTACCTCACTGGGGCTCGGTACGCTCTGTTGCAATGTCACTCCTCGGTATCGAACGTCACGGCTCAGGACCGCTACTCGTGTGGCTGCACGGCTTCACGCAGACCCAGCGATCGGCTCACGAGTTCCGTTCCATTCTGGCAGGAACCTACGAGGTGCTCACCATCGACTTGCCCGGGCATGGCCAGAACGCGTCGATCAGCGCGTCGCTGGAAGAAACGGCCGACCAGCTGGCCCGGGCACTTCCCGCTGAACCGTTCATTCTCGGCGGCTACTCCTTCGGTGGTCGGGTGGCGCTGCATTTCACCCTCCGACATCCCGAACGCCTCAGTCGCCTCGTTCTCCTCGGCGCCACTCGAGGCATCGCTGATCCAGTGGAACGTGCGCAACGACGAGAGCGCGACAACGCCTTGGCCGACCATATCGAGGAGGTGGGCGCCTCGGCATTCCTCGACGAATGGCTCGCGCTGCCGATGTTCGCATCACTCCCGTCAGACCCGACCGAACGCGCCACGCGTAGTGTCGACCCCCACGGGCTGGCCATGTCGCTGCGGTTGGCTGGTACCGGGACCCAGACGTGGTTGGGTGGGGCGCTCGGTGAGGTAGTGGTACCGACGCTCGCGCTCGCCGGTGCCCTGGACGAAAAGTTTTCTCGAGAGGCCCGGGCCATCGCCGGCACGGTCCGCCACGGTGCGGCAATGTTGATCCCTCGGGCCGGACACGCTGCCCACCTCGAACAGCCCGCCGCGACCGCGGCCCTGGTCTCTGGAGTTCAACCCCAGTAGTAGTTCGTCGCCAGCGTGATTGCGAGAGCAGCACCGAGCAACAGCTGCACCTGGGATGAATACTTCAACATCGGGAGCAGTTCTCGGCCGTTCTTGGACGAGAACGCCATTCGAATTGCCGGAAAATACGCCACCGCCGCCAGGGCGGAGATGACTACCTGGTGCGCCAGCGTGGCGCCCAAAATCACACCGCCTACGCAAAGGACGTAGAGCCACGATGCGCGGGCGCGACCTAAGCGCGCGGCCAGAGTCTTCTTGCCCGCCAGACGGTCGCCCTCGACGTCGCGAAGATTATTGGCCTCGAGAAGGGCGCACGCCATGGAACCCGTCGCCACTCCCAGCCACCACGCCCGCGCCGGGATGCTCTCATGTTGGGTGTATGCCGTGCCGACCGTGGCCACCAGCCCGAAGTAGACGAAGACGAAGAATTCACCGAAGCCGTAGTAACCGTATGGCTTGGGTCCACCCGTGTAGAACCATCCCGCCATCACTGCGGTGACCCCGATTGCGACCAACCACCACGAAGAACGTGACGCTAACAGCAATCCCGCCACACCGGCCAGCCCGAACCAGGCAAAGGCGGCATCACGAACACGGCGGGCGGGCACCAGTTTCGAGGCGGTCAACCGAAATGGTCCGACCCGGACCTCGTCGGTGCCGCGAATCCCGTCCGAGTAGTCGTTGGCGTAATTCGTGCCGATTTGGAGGGCGAGCGCCACTACGAAGCAGAGGACCGCGTTCATCCACTCGATCGCCGCCGGCCTGACGAGCGTGACCCCGATTGCGACCGGGACCGCGGCCGCAGGAAGGGTCCTGGGTCGGG
>Ga0307375_10000660_pt1 | contig 41362 bp, 42 predicted proteins | sample TR1MG_FD_202531 | JGI IMG/M metagenome (GOLD analysis project Ga0307375, IMG submission 202531) | Soil microbial communities from Risofladan, Vaasa, Finland - TR-1 | ecosystem: Environmental > Terrestrial > Soil > Coastal area > Acid sulfate soil | place: Finland: Risofladan, Vaasa | collected...
CCTGATCTGAAACGCAAGCTCATGCGCTACATCCGCCGCTACAACGAGCAGCCCAAGCCCGTGAAGTGGAAGTACTTCGATCCAACACGACGCATTACTACTGATTCAATCGTTACAGTCCACTAGTATCGGAAGCCCACCTTCGCGTGTTGCCGGCCATTGCCGCCGGGAGACAAGTCCATGAAACGCGTATTGATCGGACTGGTTGTGACCGTGTTCGCATTTGTCGTGCTCGCCATCGCGGCGTTGCTGCTGTTGGACGTCAACCAGTTCAGGCCGCAGATCCAGAGCACCCTGAGCGAGGCGCTCGGGCGTGAGGTGACGGTGGGGAAACTGCATGTGGCCGTCTGGTCGGGTTCGCTCGATGCCAGCGACATCCGCATCGGCGAGGACCCAGCCTTCGGCCAGCAGCCGTTTGTGAGCGCCAAGTCGCTGGAGCTGGGTGTGCGCTTGTGGCCGCTGCTTCTGCACCGGGAGTTGCGTATCAGCTCGCTGAGCTTGCAGCGGCCCCAGGTGCGCCTGCTGCAGAAGACCGATGGCAGCTGGAATTTCGCGAAGTTCGGGGGGTGCGCAGGGTGCGCCCTCGGCGAAACAGGCTGCAGATGCCGGTGAGCATGCACGGGCCTTCAGTGTGGATCAGCTGCGTATCAACAGCGGAAGTATTGAACTCAAGCGTGCGGCCGGTGGTTCGCGTCAATATCAGAACGTGCAACTGAGTGCCGACCACGTGGGCCTTGGCGCGGCGTTTCCGTTTGCGATGAGCGCGGCGATAGCTGGCGGTGGTTCGCTCAAGCTCGATGGCAAGCTGGGGCCCTGGAACGCTACCAATGCGGTGCTCACGCCGGTGGATGCCCATCTGGTGATGAACAGTCTCGACCTGGTCGGTGCGGGGTTGATGACGGGCGCCCAGGGTGTGGGTGGCGTGCTCGATATCGGCACGCACATTGTTTCGGACAAGGGCGTGCTGCAGTCAAAAGGGCATATCGAGGCGCGCAAGTTGAAACTGGTCGCCGCCGGCTCGCCTTCGCCGCAGCCGTTGAGCGTCGACTATCAGGCCAGCTACAGGCTCAACGGTCGTACTGGCAGGATCGACCGCAGCACCCTCGGTAGCGGTGGCGCCAAGTTGAGCCTCCGCGGTGATTTCGACAACCGCCAGAAGACGATTCAACTCAACCTGCACATCAGCGGCAAGCAGTTGCCGATTGACGATCTGCAGCCCTTGCTGCCGGTCTTTGGTGTGCTGTTGCCGCAGAATTCACACCTCAGCGGCGGCAGCCTGACGGTGGACTTGCGAGCGACGGGGCCGCTGGATGCGCTGGTGATCAGAGGTCCGGTATCTCTGGACAACACGCGGTTGGAGGGTTACAGCCTGGGCTCGAAACTCGGCGGCGCGCTGTCACTGGCAGGCATCAAGGCACCGCAGGACACGGTGATCCGGCACGCCGAGGCGAGCCTCAAGATCCAGCCGGCGGGAATCAATGCCGACGCCGTGAACGCGGACATCGTCGATCTGGGCAGCTTCACCGGCAAGGGCAGCATGGCCGCTGACGGCAAGCTGGACTTCCGCATGCTGGTGAAACTGGACAAGGCGATCACGGGGGCCGGACAAACCGGCCAGGGGTGGGTGGCCTGCTTGGAAACTCGGGCGCCGGACGGTTGCTGGGCGGCGCGCTCGGAGGCACTTCCGACCAGGGCATCGGTGTACGCGTGGCAGGTAGCGCCAGCCAACCGAGTTTCAAGCTCGATCCCAGCGCCGTCGCAGGCATGCTCAAGCAGGTCTGGGTGGCGCGGTGAACAAGAGCACGCCCGATCCCAAGCAGCCTGCCAAGCCCGCCAGCAAGAAGGACGTGCTCAACAACCTGTTGCGTGGTGCCCTGGGCGGGAACAAGAACCCGTAACCCGGGCGGCTCAGGCAGGCCGCGGTGCGTGGCTTGGTTTTTTCATCCTCACCGCCATCTTTGCTGTGTCTACCGATGAGGTGCTGATTTCCATGAGCCATGAACGTGCTGTGCTGGCCGGCGGATGTTTCTGGGGTGTGCAGGATCTGCTGCGCCGTTATCCGGGTGTGATCTCGACCCGCGTGGGTTACAGCGGCGGCGACGTACCGCACGCCACCTATCGGAACCATGGAAGCCACGCCGAGGCGATCGAAGTCATCTTCGACCCGGCCAGCTTGAGCTATCGGTCACTGCTGGAATTCTTCTTCCAGGTCCACGATCCCTCGACGCTCAACCAGCAAGGCAATGATCGCGGCAGTTCGTATCGTTCGGCGATTTTCCATACCTCGGCCGAGCAGAAGCAGATCGCCGAAGATACCGTCGCCGACGTCGATGCCTCGGGTCTCTGGCCGGGCAAGGTGGTCACCGAGGTAGCGTCGGCCGGCGACTTCTGGGAGGCCGAGCCGGAGCATCAGGATTACCTGGAGCGCTATCCGAGCGGTTACACCTGCCATTTCGTGCGGCCGGGCTGGATCTTGCCCCGGCGCCAGTTGGCCGATTGACTGGACTGGCTTGCGGCTGGTGGCCGGCTTTCGAGCGGCCGCTGGATCGAGCCCGTCACTCGGGCGGCTGGGGTTTTCGTGGCAGCTGAAGTGAACGTCAGATGGAGGTTCCGATGGCAACCGGATGGGCGGGTGATGGCGCCGTGCAGGATCAGATCGACGCCACGGTCAACGACGCTGTCGAGCGGGCGCGTCAGCAACTGCGCAAGGGGCCGGGGCTGACTCATTGCGAGGAGTGTGACGCACCGATTCCGGCAGCGCGGCGAAAAGCCGTGCCCGGTGTGCGCCTGTGCGTCGCCTGCCAGCAGACGCGCGACCACGAGGCGCATGAGCAGGGTCTCTACAATCGCCGCGGCAGCAAGGACAGCCAGTTGCGCTGACGTCGTTACTGATCATTCGGGTGCCCATCGCGTCGCCCTGTGGGGCTTGGAGCGACGATGGGCAGGCGCATGTCAGGCCGGGTTGGTCAGTGCCGTCGAGATGCGGACTTCGCTGGTGAGTACCTTGTGAATAGGGCAGGCGTTGGCGATCTGCAGCAGTCGCTGACGTTGCTCGTTCGACAGATCTCCCTTGAGGCCGATCTTGCGGGAGATGTCGTTGCCCGCCGCTGGCGTGCCGTCGGGATTGAATCGCAGCTCCACTTCCACGCCGCCAAGTGGCCACTGCTTGCGCGCGGCGTACATCTGCAGGGTGATCGCGGTGCAGGCGCCGAGTGCGGACAGCAGCAGGCGATGAGGTGCGGGGCCCGTGTCGCCGCCGCCCTGATCGGCGGGTTCGTCGCCTTGCCAGGTGTGACCAGCATCGTCGCTGAAGGTCACGGCAAATGGAGTGTCGCCGGTAATCGCGCGAACGGTGGGGATGCTCATGCAGTCAGGTTCGTTGAATGGGTCTGGCCATGATCGGTCCATTGGGGCAGGAAAGCCAACGCCGAGTCTGCACTGGCATGTTCGGACTATCGGGCAGAAAAACGCGATGGTGGTAACCGACGATGACGCAGAAGGCCCGTTGAAAGAAGGGTTTGCAGTGAGAGCCTAAAGAAATTTGTCAGGCTGACGATATTCCTCACAATCTCTCAATTCGAGAGAAGGTTTTCGGGTTGGTTTCTCTGGGCTGTAATTGAATGGCAGTGCCGTACTGGCTTGACGATCGACGCCGCACCATGGTCGCCAGGGAAGTCTGGCCATGTATGGGGGTGAGTCGCGCCGAGGGGCGCGGCAGTCGCCCTGAATTCATGGAGTTCATTTCCTGCCCTGTCACTGGACGTCCACACATGTCTTATTGCAAACCGCCAGTTGAAGTGCAGCCGGGCAAGGTCGATTGGGACGACCCGCATCTGGAATCGTTGTTGCAGAAGACCGAAGGTTGGCAACTGGACGGCCGCGGCAGCTACGTGCCGAAAGACGTTCAGATCCACCTGGGTTGGGGTGCCGGGATTGGCATGCCTTGCATGCTGGTATGGGAAGGCGATGGCGTGATCGCGATTGAAACCGATTTCCCGATGCAGCTTGGCGAGCATGCGCGCGTCGATAAACCCGTCGAGGATCGCCTGCGCTGCATCTGGGGTGTGGTGATGAAAGGCCGACCCGGCAACCGGCCCGGTGATGAGGCCAGGGACATCCATATCTACTGGCTGCTGATCAGCACCGGCTGAGTATCGCGTCATGTGCCGGGGGTGACATGAAGCGGCGCCTGATCCTGACTTTGAGCTCGGCGTCCTGGTGCCGAACAGAATTTCTTGCGACGATGGCCATCGCCAGCCCTCAGGCGGACAAGGATTCATTCGTTGGTCTGGCCGCTCGTGTGCCGTGTGCGTGTTGACGGGCTCTCCCTGAGCCTGAGCCTGAGTGCCCGTGGTATCTTCGCCTGCCAGTCGCCAGTCGCCAGTCGCCAGTCGCCAGTCGAGCGCGCGCATCATGCGGTACGAACGCTGGTGGCGCATCCGCGAATGCTGCGTGGCCGAGCCAACGGTTGCCTGCATCGCTGGTGGCAGGGGAGTATCTTTTGAGTGGGTAGTCTGTTGTAACCGTGATTTTCATGGAGGCAAAGGCGATTCCTATTCCAGCCACCCCGGGCGATCTCACCGCCGGCATCAACTATTTTTTTGCCGTCTTGCCGGACGATGAAGTGCGTGCCGATATCGCGGATATCGCCGAGCGATTTCGCAAGTCGCATCGAGTGAACGGCATTCCGGTAGCCGTCGACAATTTGCACCTGGGTCTGTGTCCGATGGGCAAGGTGGAGCGGCCAAAACTGCCCTTGGAGGCTGCCCTGCTGGCGGCTGCGGCGAAGGTGCAGGCCAGGGGATTTCAGATCACCCTGGATTCGGCCATGCGTTTTACCGCCAAAGATGGCCAGTTCCCCTTTGTGCTTTGCGCCGATGGCGGCTCGATGCAGGCTGCGCTGGAAGTCCGCAAGGTGATAGCCGCGGCTCAACTCGAGGTGGGGTTGCGCGTGTCGGCGGTTTCCAGCTTCATGCCTCATGTCACGTTGCAGCATGCGCACTTGATCGATGCGATCGAGGAATCCATACCTCCGATACGCTGGCCCGTGCGCGATTTTGTGCTGATCCGCACTTTTTTCGGACATTCTCGACATGAGGTGGTGGGCCGCTGGCCGCTGGCCTGCGTGACGAAAGAACCGGTGGTCGATCTGCTGCAGGAAATGGCCGACATCCCTGATCTATCCGGGCTGCCGGACGGCTGGTGAGCTGACAAGCCCGCATGGCGCGAGCGGGTTGATTGCGCTATGTCTGCGTTTTCCTGCTGGAGCTGCCTGCTCTGAAGGTTTTCGCCTGGTGGATTGGTGCCGCCGCATGCAGGGGGCCAGTCGTGCTGCATCTATAATGCAAGGCTGCATTTGCGAACTGCCAGGATCAACCGATGTCCGATACCCTCATCTGCCCGTTGTGCGCCATGGAAAACATCTATCCGGATGGCGACAACCACGTGTGTGCTGACTGCGGTCACGAATGGCCCATTGCGGGCCAAGCCAGTTCGGCCGACGGCGCCGTGATCGTGCGTGACGTCAATGGCAACGTGCTCAACAGCGGTGACGCGGTCACCGTCATCAAGGACCTGAAGGTAAAGGGTTCGTCGATCCCGTTGAAGCAAGGGAGCGTGATTCGAAACATTCGTCTTGTCGACGGCGACGACGAGCACATCGAAGGCAACTCGGACAAGATCAAGGGACTGGTGCTGAAAGTGTGCTTCCTGAAAAAGGCCTGATCCGTTCAAAAGCGGCGAGCCTGGTGGCAGAGGCTGATGCGTTGCACCGGCGGCCGTGCGGACCCGGCAACCTCAGTTCGTGGGGTCGGATGCAGCGAATCGACGGATGAACTCAGCGGCGGGCTCCGGTCGACCCAGATGGAAGCCCTGGCCGAAGTCGCAACCGATATCGGTCAGCATGTTCTGGGTGAGCTGATCTTCGATACCTTCGGCCACCGTGCTCAAGTCCATGTTGTGGGCCATCGTTATGATGGCGCGAACCAACTTCGCCGTATGCGGTTCGCTGCGCATGCCGGTGATCAGCGACTGATCCAACTTCAGCTCGGTGGCCGGAAACTGCCGCAGATAGGCAATCGAGGCGTAGCCGGTGCCGAAATCGTCGATGGCAATGCGGATGCCGTGCTCACGCAGGCGACGCAGCACCTGGATGCTGACATCGAGGTCGTTGACCAGGGTGGTTTCGGTGATCTCAACAACCACGGAAGTGGGTGGCACGCCCCAGATATCCAGCGCGCCAACAAGTTGCTCGAGCATGCCTGGACGGGACAGTACGCGCGGTGAAAAATTGATGGAGAAGCTGAGTCCGTGAGCGAGTGGCAGGCTTGCTGCATATCTCAACGTGGTGTTGACACTCCAGCGCGTCAGGATCGAAATCAGGTCGCTCTGTTCGGAAAAAGGCACGAAATTGGCGGGTGACACCTCGCCGTGCTTCGGGCTGCTCCAGCGGGCCAGCGATTCCGCGCCCGCAATCTGGTTGGTCTGCAGGTTCCATATCGGCTGGAAAAAGACCCGCAGGCGGTTGGCATCCAGCGCCTCGCGCAGTTCCTCGTAGAAGATCTCGATCTGGGTGTCGTGATGCTGATAGATGGCGTAGAGCTCGCCTCGGCGTTGTGCCTCGTCCAGTGCCATGCCCGCGCGACGGCACAAGCGGTCGGCGCTGGGGCCGTGCTCCGGATACATGGCAATGCCCATGACCGGCCTGACCAGCCACGGTGAAGTGGCGCCGTTCAGAGGTTGTTCGAAAGCGTGGGTCAGGCGGGTGCCAGCCAGCAACGCGTGGTTGTGGTTGAGCATGGCTGGCAGCAAGACAACGAAACTGTCATCGCCTGCGCGAAACACCTGGTCTATCGGCCGCAGTGACTGCCGGATCAGCGCATTCGCTTGGCTCTCGGCTTGTTCGCCCTGCTCGTAGCCGAAGCGCAGGCTGATTTCGCGCAGGCCGGGTACGCGCAGGATGATGACCGCGAAATGTCCCTGCGTCTCGGTGGAGGCATCGATGCATTTCTCAATGGCGTCGAAGATGCGTTCCCGGTTCAGCATGACCTGCCCGTTGCTGGTAGAGGTGCGGGCAGCATAGCTTGCCTCATTGCAGGAATAGCGCCTCGGCATCGATGCCGTAGTCGCCTGTGGCAAGGCTTCGCACGATGTCGATGGCATCCTTGTCGCCCAGGCTCATCAGGTCGACAGGTCTGAAATCGGTGAGCGGCTGCTTGCTGGGCGTACTCAGTATGGCCACCCGAGGGCGCAGCCGACGGACCTGGTTTTGCGCCATCACGACGGCGACTTCACCCGTACTCAGTTCGACCAGGGAGCCGGTTGGGTAGACGCCCAGGCAGACCTGAAACTGTTCGACCATGGCGGCCTGGAACAGGCTGTTGCGTGCTGCATAGATCTGTCGCAATGCCTGATAGCGTGACATGGCTGCCCGGTAGGGGCGGGTACTGGACATGGCGTCGTAGGCGTCGATCATGCCCAGCATGCGGCCGCTGATCGGAATGACATTGCCGGCCAGCCCCCCGGGATAGCCACTGCCATCGTGGCGCTCATGATGAGTGCGCACGATGTCGAGTACGTCCTGGTTGGTGATGTCGGATTCGCTGATGATCGACACCCCGTGTTCGACGTGTGTGCGGATGATATCGACGTCGATAGGTGCCAGCGAGCCTTGGTATTGCAGCAGCGACTCAGGCAGGCGGGTCTTGCCGATATCCATCAGCAGACCGCCGGCGGCGAGGCTGAAGATGGTCTCCTCGTCGAAACCCATGTGTCGCCCGAATGCTGCGCCCAGCGCGCTGCAGTTCACCGCGTGGCTGTACGAATAGCTGTCATGCCGGCGCAGGCTTTCGACCAGAAAGAAAGCGTCCGCGCTGCGCAGTACGCTGGCCACCAAGGGGCGCACGGCTTGTTCGACGTGTTCGACCGCCAATTCACGGCCGCTGTTGATGTCATCGAACAGGCTGTCCATCATCCTGGACGCCTTTTCGAGTGCGGCGCGTGCGCGTGGGGCTTCGTCCTCGACTTTTACCAGGTCGGTATAGTGGATCCTGTTCTTGAAGCGGGTGCCGGACAATTCGGTGCGGGTGAGTGCGCGGCGCGGGTCGAAGGAGACCGCGCGGCGTGCATCGACATAAACCACATTGCAAAGCCTGCGCAGGGTGTCAATGTCTTCGAGGCTGTTCAGCTCGATACCCTGCAGCGGAAACGGAGTTTCCTCCCACGGCCGATCCAATCGACACACGAACATGCCGATCTGAAGATCAGCCACACTCACGAGACGTTCTTCCAGCTCAAAAGCCACGCTTTACCTCGGCCTGCTGTGCCTGCATACAAACGTGTGAGACACGGTCCCCACCCAGTACATGATGGCGACACCAACAAAGCCTATCAGTTGTTCAAGCAACGATGCCAACGAAGTTGGTGCCAGGCAACAGGAACCAAATATACCGATGACGCGATGTGATTCTCCCCACCGCATGGGTCGACCGGTCAGACGGATGACTGCGCCACCCACATCTGATTGCCGCCCTGCCTTTTCGCAGCATACATGGCGTTGTCGGCACGACGCAGGAGCTGTTGGCCGCTGTCTCCATGCTCTGGATAGCAGGCAATGCCGATGCTGCAGCACATCTCAAGTGGCTGTCCTGCAAGCTCGAACGCGCCATCCATGCATGAGAGGATCTTCTCGGCGACCGCCGTGGCATGTTCCGGGCGATCCATGCCACGAAGAAGTACCACGAATTCATCGCCGCCAACCCTTCCCACGGTATCAGACGCGCGCACGCAGCTAGTCAGACGCCGGGCTGCTTCGCGCAGCAGCTGGTCGCCCATGTCGTGGCCCAGGCTATCGTTCACTTGCTTGAAGCGATCCAGATCGATGTACAGCACGGCCAGCCTTTGGCGTTCACGCCGAGCCAATGCCAGTGCGGTATGCAGACGGTCGTTCAACAGTTCGCGGTTGGGCAGGGTAGTCAGTTGATCGTGCAGTGCGATGTACTGAAGTCGGGCTTCAGTCTGCTTGCGTTCGATCGCGGCGGCGATCTGGGTCGAAACGAACTGCAACAGCGCCTTGTCCCTTTCGGTGTAGCGCACTTCGCCTGAATAGCTTTGCACGACCAGCGCCCCGACGATGCCCTTCGACGATGCCAGCGGCACGCCCAGCCAATCCAGCGCATCCCGCCCGATAATCGACCGGACCGTGTCGGGAAGCTCGGTCTGGCTGTCTGTGGTGAGCAGCAAGGCCTGTCGGCTGCGGATCACTTCGGCGCTGAGCGTGCCAGAGTCCAGGCGACGGACCGCCGGCTTTTCATCGTATTGGTCGACAAAGTACGGAAAGCTCAGCTCGTCGCGTTCTTCGTCATACAGAGCCACGAAAAAATTGATCGCCGGTAACAGCTTGCCGATGATCAGATGGATTTTCTGAAACAGTGCCAGCAGATCCTCGGCCTGGTGGGCGGCTTCGGAAATGGCATGCAAGGCGACCTGCATCGACTCGGCGCGCTTGAGTTCCGTGACGTCGCGGGCCACCGCGATTCTTACGCCATCGGCTTCCGACCAGCGCGCTGACCACATGATGTGGACTACGCGCCCATCCTTGCGCAGGTAGCGGTTCTGGAAATGCTGTTGAGGTTGGCCTCCCATGACCTGGTTGGCGGCCTGCAGGGTGCGCTCCCTGTCTTTCGGGTGCACGAGGTCGATCATTGCGCGGCCGGCGACCTCCTCCGGGGTATAGCCAAAAATGTGTTCGAAGGCAGCACTGACGAATACGAAGCGTCCTTCTTGGTCGACCACACAAATTGCGTCGAGCAGCAGATCCATGACGTTGGCGAGCGGTAGGTAACCCTCCGTGGATTTCGAGGGATGGCGTTCACTCATGAGCGGTCCCCGGAAAGCAGGGCGCAACAAACGGCGATCGAATGGTGGAAGCCATGTCTCCTATCCTATCCCCGTACATCGGACTCTCAAGGGGCGCCTGGACAGAAATCTCAGGGCCTCTGCAAGACGCCGGATATGGCCTCCAGGGTTGACCGGGTTGGGGGCGTCCGTTGGGGTGCCGGACCGGAATAGTTGCAATGCAGCGAGGCACCGACCCTCTTGTTGCTTTCATGTCCATCAACCGGCGTGCGTCAAGGTAGTTGTCGCGTGGTCTGTTCTGCCGCCTTCTTCAGGGGTGGGCGTTCCGGGTTGAGATAGGCGTCGTTGGCGATGATGTAACTCGGCCGCGAAAAGTGGCAGCAAGCCATCTAGTGGCCAAGGTTGTTGTCTGGCATTGACCTCCCCGCCATATATTCCGCCAGCCGATGCCGCAGGAAGATTTCGGAATCGACGCTATGGCCATCGGCGAAGCGGATCGTGTACGGAATGCCAGAAGTTGATGATTTGCTGCCGCAATACACGATGAAGTCCTGGGCGGTCCTCACATGGCTGCCAGCGAAGCGTAGTTTCAGGCGCATGTGGAATGCTGCCTGAGAGGCGTCATAGGTCGTGCCATTGCGTATGAAGCTGGCCCCCTTCAGCGTCGCCACCGAGTCGATGAGGAAATCAATCTTGTGCTGCTCAAGTGACTGTTGCTGTGTCGCATCACGTTGCGCAGCTACGACTGGCAGTGCAAGTGCGGACGCAAGCAGCAGAGCAAGCAACAGAGCAAGCAACAGGCCGTTTCTCCATCGGCATACGATGCACCCGGGAGCCGCCGTTTTGCTGGTTGTCAATTTCGTGGGAAGAGAGTGGTGCAGCTTGGGTGTCATCGTAGTGGCATCCTTGTTTAGGACGTGAGCATCGCTAGAGCAAACCCTCGATGGGCAACAGCTTGAGCAACTGCACTTCGGCGCGGCGCTGCATGGTGGCGTCGGGGTCATGGTCATAGGTCACGGGCTTGCCGTCCTTGCTCGCACGCCACTGCAAGGCTCCGGCGTGTGGCGCTCCCGTTGGGATCAACACCACCTGGTAGGCGCTGGTGGGCAGCGTGGCGGCATCGAAGAAGCGGGTCACTGCCTCGGCCAGCGGGGCTGAGTCGACGATGATGCCCATTTCCGTATTCAGCAATTTTGATCGTGCATCCATGTTCATCGACCCGATGAACACCTTCTGGGCGTCCACCACAATCGCCTTGGCGTGCAGGCTCACACCCGATGATGTTCCGCCTGAGGTTGCTGGTTGTGGTGCACCCGCGGCCGGCTGCAGTTCGTAAAGTTGCACGCCGCTTTCCAGCAGCGGTCGCCGATAGCGCGAGTAGCCCGAGTACACCGCAGGCTCGTCGTTGGAGGCCAGTGAATTGGTCAGTACTTTGACGATGATGCCGCGCTGGGCAAGGCTGCTGAGGTAGTGGGTGCCGCTGTCGCCGGGGATAAAGTACGGCGAGATCAAAAGCACGCGGTGTTTCGCGCTGTCGGTCATCGCGCGGATGTCGGGGCCAATGCGCAGTTCCGGTTGATCCGTGGTGGCTTCAATTTTCTCCGGTTGATCGGCCACCAGGGTGGCCGGGCCCCAGAACCATTTGCCGGGTCGATCGGCGGTGGCACCATTGAAATTCTCTTCAAGCGTGGCCTGCGCATAGTCTGATTGGGCAAAGGCGCGGGCGTCATGCGTCAAGTCCTGGCGAAGTTGGGCAAGGTCTTCGTGGTCGGCATGCTTGCCATAGGCTGTCACCGGATAGGCCGCATCGCAATTCCAGTACTCGTCGAAGGCATGGGATGCCTGCTTCACTACCGGCCCAATGGCAATCAAATCAAGATCGCGAAAATGGGTGGATTCCCCGGCATCAAAATAATCATCTCCAATATTGCGACCACCAACGATTGCTACATTGCCGTCAACGATGAATGACTTGTTGTGCATGCGGCGGTTGAGCCGATGCGCGTCAAGCAGGAACTGGGTGGCCTTGGACAGCAGGGACGGGGCGCGCGTAGCAAACGGATTGAACAGGCGTACCTCGATGTTCGGGTGCGCGTCCAGGGCATCCAGCATCTCGATTGACTCGCTCGCATTGATGTCATCCACCAGCAGGCGCACACGGACTCCGCGGTCGGCCGCCTCCAGCAATCGCTGTGCGACCAACCTTCCGGTCGAATCGTTGTTGAAGATGTAGTACTGCAGGTCAATCGAATGCTGCGCATGGTCAGCCAGCGAGATTCTGCTCATCAGCGCATTGCTGCTGCGCGTCAGCAGCCGAAAGCCCGACTGATCCATATGGCTGGCGACCTCGGCGTGGACATAGCGCGCGCCAGGCGTGCTCGTGGCCGGGGGAAGTGCCTGGGAGGGTTGCTTGACGATGCCCGGACGCGGCGGCGAGCAGGCCGCCAGTGCCATGCCCAGCCAAGTCATCGTCATAACCGAAATGAGACGCCGCATACCAGGGTTCCCGTGTGAATAGGTGCCGAAAGAGTCCGCTGGAATCGTGCAGCCTCCACGAGGCGGCGTGACGACAGTTGCCGCATCAGGGTGGTTTATGCACGACCTGCCGTGAACGCCGCGCGAGCGCAGGCGGCGTGGTGCATCCTGGGGCTGCTTTCACTGAACTGGTTCCGCCGCTACCGAGGGCAGCAACATTCTCGATGATCAGGGCGCAGCGAACGACGTTTTGCGCATACGCCACCATGCCAGCAGAAATAGCGCCGCGAACAACAAATCCATACATCCGGCGGCCAGCATCAGCAATGCGAGGCGTTGCTGCAGATAGAGCGCCAACATGGCCATGCCAAACGCCAGTTTTTCCAGCGTCGCTGGCAGCATCATCGTGCGGTAACGGGCAGGCTCGCGTGCCAGCAGCAGGAACGCCAGTTGCCAGGCGAGCGCGACGCCGATGAAGCCGAAGTAGTACTCAGGATGGGTGATGGCCGGCGGCTGATCGTGTGCCACCTTGGTCTCCTGAAAATACATCGGGAGCAATGCGGCGAAACCGTAGACGGCCGCCAGCAGGAATACCCAGCGTGCGAATTTCATGATTGATCCCCCTGTTCGATGGTGGGCTTGTGGGCAAGACACGGCGACTCAGGTGCGGGATTCATCGTCCCACTTATTGCATCTTCACGGTCATGTCGCGATCGATCACCATCTGCTGGCTGGTGACAAACCCGGACGCGGGGCCCAGCAGGTAGTCCGCCAGTGCGCCGAAGTCGGCGGGTGTTCCGACTTGCTACCGGGTTTTTGGCGTGATCCTGGCGGCTCAGCGAAGGCGTGCACCGGGCACTGGGCTTGCGCCAGTCGTCTGTGACTATCCAGCCGGGAAAGAACGCGTTGACGCGCACCCCGGGTCCGGCGCTGATCGCCATGGCGTGGGTGAGGGTGAGCAGGCCTCCCTTTCTGGAGGCGTAAGCCTCGGTGTCCGGTTCGGACTGCAGCGCGCGGGTGGAGGCGATATTGACGATGCTGCCCCGCGCCTGGATCAGTGCCGGCAGGGCGTGTTTGCTGCCCAGGAAGGCACCGGTGAGACGGCTGGCAAGGTATCGGTTCCAGGTCGCCAGGCTCAGTTCGGTCAGCTTGCCGCTATGGGGATCGGCGATGCCGGCATTGTTGACCAGCCAGTCGATGTGCCCGAAGCGCTTGCGGGTTGCGGCAATCCAGTGCGGACACTGGCTTCGCGCGCCACATCCGGCAGGCCAAAGGCGGCGCGTGGGCCCATCTTCCATCTGGTCCAGACAAGCCCTGCCGGCGTCGGTATCCAAATCGCCGATCAATAGGGCGCCGCCGGCGCCCAGAACCGCCTGTGCAATCCAGCGACCGATACCCTGGGGCCCCACCCGTGATCAGGATGATCTTGCCCTTGAGCGGTTCGGCGTCATGAGGCGGAACAGGAGGCGTGTTGGTCATATGCGTGGGCTCTGATATGACAAGGGGTGAATCATGTTGGATCTCACCGGCCACGTTCGTGGGTCACTCGGTCCACTGGCGTGGCGATTACCAGCGTGCCGACCGGGTAGTCCCGTTGTTCGGCACGCGCCCGGAGGTTTCGAAACAGCTCCTCGTGCATTGGCGGGCTGCGTGAAAGTATCCGCAGATATTTCCGGCTCGGGCTGCTGACCACCGCTCATGAGTCAATCGTATCCGGTTCGACCATGCTTCTGGTCAGCAAACAGGGGCGGGTCGCGTGCGGGACGCTTCATGGGTGTGAATCCATGGGGTACGTTGCAGTCACAGTCACCGACCAAGCCAGGCGCGATACGATAGAGCGCAGTCACCGAGCTGTCCGGCAAATCGTTGACATGAACTGCTTGGTGATCGTGCGGGTGTTCGTCCCGGCGGCGCCCGCGCTGGCACCGATCGTGTGCCAGCAGACTGGCGACGACGTGGATGCAGGCATACCATCGGCCGTTCATTGAAACATCCGCCGTGGAGCCTGCGTGCAGCCAATCATCGAAGTGCGAAAACTGAGCAAGACCTACGCTTCGGGCTTTCAGGCACTGAAGCCCATTGACCTGCAGATCAACAAAGGCGAGATATTCGCCTTGCTTGGCCCCAATGGTGCAGGCAAGACGACCCTGATCAGCATCATCTGCGGCATCGTCAATCCAAGCTCAGGTGTGGTGCTGGCCGATGGGCATGACGTGGTGCGCGACTATCGCGCCGCCCGTGCCAAGATCGGGCTGGTGCCGCAGGAGCTGACCACCGATGCGTTCGAGACCGTGTGGAACACGGTGAGCTTCAGCCGCGGCCTGTTCGGCAAGGCGTCCAATCCGGCGCATATCGAGAAAGTCCTCACAGACCTTTCCCTGTGGGACAAAAGAGACAACAAGCTGATCACTCTCTCTGGAGGCATGAAGCGCCGGGTGATGATCGCCAAGGCGTTGTCGCACGAGCCGCAGATCCTGTTCCTGGACGAACCTACAGCGGGCGTCGATGTGGAATTGCGTCGTGATATGTGGCAGATGGTGCGTGCGCTGCGCGATACCGGCGTCACCATCATCCTGACTACCCACTACATCGATGAGGCTGAGGAAATGGCCGATCGCATCGGGGTGATCAACAAGGGGGAACTGATTCTGGTCGAGGGCAAGACCGAACTGATGAACAAGCTCGGTCGCAAGCAATTGACCCTGCAGCTGCAACATCCGCTGCAAGGCATTCCGCCTGCGCTGGATGGGTATGCGCTGGAACTTTCGGTCGATGGCCACCAGCTGGTTTACAGCTTTGACGCGCAGAGCGAGCAGACCGGCATCGATGTCTTGCTGCGCCGCCTGGCCGAAGCCGGCATCGATTTCAGGGACCTGAAAACCAGCCAGAGTTCGCTGGAGGATATTTTTGTGAACCTGGTCAGAGAGCGTGCATGAACATCCACGGCATTCGTGCGATTTACCTGTTCGAAATGGCGCGCACGTGGCGCACCCTGCTGCAGAGCATTGTCTCGCCGGTGATTTCCACGTCGCTGTATTTTGTGGTGTTTGGTGCGGCAATCGGCTCGCATATGAACGGCATTGACGGCGTGAGCTACGGCGCGTTCATCGTGCCGGGACTGGTGATGTTGTCTCTGCTCACTCAGAGCATTTCCAACGCCTCGTTCGGCATCTATTTTCCGAAATTCGTGGGCACCATCTACGAAATCCTGTCGGCGCCGGTGTCTCCGTTCGAGATCGTGGCCGGTTATGTCGGTGCGGCCGCGAGCAAGTCGATCATCCTGGGCTCGATCATCCTGGTCACGGCACGGCTGTTCGTCTCCTTCGATATTGCGCACCCGCTGTGGATGCTGGCGTTCCTGGTGCTCACCTCGCTGACCTTCAGCCTGTTCGGTTTCATCATCGGCATCTGGGCGGACAACTTCGAGAAGCTGCAGTTGGTGCCGCTGCTGATCGTGACGCCGTTGACCTTCCTCGGTGGCAGCTTCTACTCGATCCACATGCTGCCGCCGTTCTGGCAGAAGGTCACCCTGTTCAACCCGGTGGTGTACCTGATCAGCGGTTTTCGCTGGAGTTTTTACGGAGTTTCCGATGTCAGCCTCGGCGCAAGCTTGGGCATGACCCTGATGTTCCTCGGTCTCTGTCTTGCGCTGGTATGGTGGATCTTCCGCAGCGGCTACCGGCTCAAGGCTTGAGTCGGAACCGCTGTCAGTCATCGTCGACCGACTCTGGCGGTTCGGTCGATTCACGCGACTGGCGGGATGAACGAATCGCGCTCGGGCAAGTCCAAAGAATCATTGTTTTGAATAGGCGGGAGCGATCATGAGCAAGCAGGCGTCGATGGGTAGTTGGGTCGTGGCGGCCGTCGTGTTGGTGGGCGTGGTAGGTGGCGGCGTATATCTGGCCCGCAAGGCGATGCATCCGGAGGCAGCGGTAACCAGCACGCCGGCACCGGCGGCAGCTTCGACCGCGATGAGCATCGCGGCACCCCCGATCCAGCATCCGATCAGCCAGGCAGATGTGGGGCCGGCGACCGCGTCCACGGCTGCCTTGCCGGCGCTGGATGACAGCGATGTGAGCGTGGCGTCCGCGCTGGTGGGACTGGTCGGTGGCATTGATCTGTCGTCACTGCTGGTACGCCAGCAGATTATCCCGCGCATCGTGGCTACGGTGGATGCGCTGCCGCGTTCCGCGTGGGGCTCTCGCTTGCTGCCAGCGCGACCACCGCAGGGTGCTTTTGTCACCGAGGATGTAAACGGGATCACCACGGCCGGTAGCCAGAACGCAGCGCGCTATGCGCCCTACATGAAGATTGTCGATGGCGTTGATCCTCAGACGCTGGTGGCCTGGTATGTGCAAACCTACCCGCTGTTTCAGCAGGCTTATCGGCAACTGGGTTACCCGAAGGGCTATTTCAACGACCGCTTGATCGTGGCGATCGACGACATGCTGGCCGCGCCGGAACCCGCCGAGCCACAAGCGCTGACGCTGGATCCCGACAAGGGCGTTTACCGCTATGCCGATCCGGCGATGGAATCGTTGTCGATCGGGCAGCGCTTGCTGCTGCGCACGGGGCCGGCGAACGAGGCCAAGATCAAGGCCAAGCTGCGCGCGATCCGTACCCAGCTCGTCGGTCATGGCCCGCGCGCGGCGCCTGCTTCCACCACCACGTCGGCGGGGTAGGTTCGCTGGCCGGCCATTGGGGATTCTCGACAGTTCGCGTCAGGCGTGGCGATCAGCTCATGCATCAGAGTCTCGCCATGAATTCGCGATCCCGTTCAAACGACTCATCCCAACTCGACCTGCTCGGAGGCATCGCGCAGAAACCGGCCCAGGTGCACCGCTGTTTTTCGCGCTGCTGCCCGACGTGGCGACGCGAGAGCAGTTGCGGCAGGCGGCGCAAGCCGTGAAGTCCAGTCACCCTGAGCTGCACGCTCGCTGGGTAAACCCCGCTCGCTACCATGCCACCGTGCATTTTCTCGGCGACCACCCGGCGCTGCGTGAGGATCTGGTTGACGCTGCCAGCAAGGCAGCAGGCAAACTGGGTACATTGGCCTTAGGCTGGACGCTGGACAGTGCCGCCAGCTTTCACGGTCGGCAACCACCTTGCGTACTTCGCAGTGCAAGCGTGCCCGCACCTCTGCAGCAGCTCTGGGAAGATCTGCGCCATCTGCTGATCCTGGCTGGGCAGGCGCAACATAGTGAGCGTAGCTTCAGCCCGCATGTCACGGTGGCTTGCAGCCAGGGTGAGCTGCTGGCGAGCGAACCCATCTCACCTGCGCATTGGCTCGTCAATGAGCTCGCTCTGGTTCATAGCGTGGTCGGGCAAGCGGATTACGAGGTATTGGCGCGTTGGCCTCTGCCTGAACGGCGCGAGTAGTGCCGGGTCGACCAGGTTGCGGTGTCAGGGATAGCCCGAGCCGTCCTTGTGCGTGTACACACCCGCTTGGGAATCCCAGTGCAGGTCGATGTCCGGGTAGTGACAGGTATCGATATCGCTGCGGCTGCCAATCTCCAGATAGATGGCCATCTGCTCGCTGCGGTTGATCAGGTGATGGCCGTCCGCATGACCTTTCGGAAACGCGGCGCATTCATTCGCATGCAGCAGCTGCTCGCCAGCGTCGGTGATCAGCACCAGTTCGCCTGACAACACGTAGACGAATTCATCCTCGTGGCTGTGCCAATGCCGCTGACTCGACCAGGCCCCTGGCGGCAAGTGGGTGAGGTTGACGCCAAAATCAGTGAGTCCCCCGGCATTGCCCAGGGCCTGCTTGCTGCGCGCGCCGGCGAAGGTCGCGAACGGCGGCGGATAGCCCGAGCCCTTGCGCTCGGGTACGGCGGTCAGGTCGATCTTTGGCATGGCTGTCTCTTCCAAGGTTGTGGATATAGCGTGGGCGCAAGGTCCCGGTCACCCGCTCGGGCGGGCTCGAGTCTGCTACACCACCGTAATGTGTTCCACCGGAATCTTGGCGGTGAGTTCGTAGATATCGTGGCGGCGATCAAGCAACGGGCGCACCGAAGCTGATCGGTGCAGGATGTCGAGTGCGCACCAGCTCGGGGAACTCGATGTCATAGCAGGCCACGATGGCTAGCCGGCCCGGCCCGGTCTCGAACACCTTGACGCTGTCGCCCCAGTATTCGCGCTCGGCCGCCGCCGCCGCTGCGCGTGCTGATGCCTAAGACCGTGCTGAGTACGGAGATTGTCGGGCGGTCATGCTGGAAGCGACTCGTCACGGCGCGTCCACGGCGGTGCTGGAAGCGGCGGATATCAGCCTGCTCGATCGTGTGCGATCTGCCTGAGGGGCGTGACGACTGGATTCGCCGACACCAGTCGGGCCCCCTTTTCAGGCGGGCCCTGGAACGGGGAACGACCCTGGCCAAGAAATTCACTCATGGACGATGTTTGGAAGTCCATCTTTGTTCGCAGAGTTTCCGCAACTGCGGCATAGTGCATGCAGGGGGGAGTCATGGTCCGGTTCGAGCAGATCGAGATGCGGCTGCCGAGTTTATGTGGCGGCTTGCATATGGCATTCGACAAGTCGCGCGGCCTGCAGTGCGTCGATCGGCTGTGCGCGATTCGCCGGTCACCTGCTGCGCGGAAACCTCTGTGCGCCGGTGGTGCTTCGGGGCGAATAGGTGGTCGCATGGAGGCTGCGCCGGGACGCGGTCCGTGGACGCTGGCGTCAAAACGCAACAACTTGCGCCAAGATTTGTCCCGGTGGCCTTTCTTACTTCAACGCGGGCTGCAACCTCCACATGAAGGTTCCCGAGACACGACTGCTGGTCACTCGATTTAGGCCCCTTTCCCGGCGATGCCAGCACCCTCCAACGCCATGCAGTCAATGCGATCGGAACGCCGGGCAGCGGCCACGTGGATTGCGGCAGGGTATTCAGACTATTTCCGTTCACCCCCGGCAGGCTGGTTGCGCAGCGCCGCAGGAAAGCCCCGCGTGGCCTCGTCAGCAGCCTTTGGTGAACCCAGTCCAGCCGCGGATACCGCTTCAAGTTGAGCACTCTTGCGCCCTCGAATACCCACAGACCCCCGAGTTCCCGGTATTGCGTTTCGATATCGGATCACGGCTGGTGCCAGACCCACGCGCCGGCCACACCGCAGTGACCCGCTGCATTACCCATGTCCACAGGAGATTCGAATGAACAATCGCTTTGAACGTACCGGCCCGCTGACCGAGTTGACTAGCTATCCGCAGTGGGCCCAGGACATGGTGGCCGCTTGCGATAGCACCAAACAGTCCGTGCTGGACCATGAGTTGTGGGCCAGGATGCGCGACGCCACGCTCGGCCCGGACGCTACTGCCAGCTTCATGATTGCTGTTTGGCCATTTATCGAGCGCTTTCCCGCTTACATGGCGCTCAACCTGTTGAAAACCCGCTACGGGAGGAGCCCGGGAGACAACATGGCGCGGCGCTGGCTGGTCAGGAATATCCGCGTCGAGCAGAACCATGCCGAGTATTGGCTAAGTTGGGCCGAGGGTTCCAATGTGCCGCGGGAGGCAGTCTTGAACACCCGGCCGACCCATGGATCGCAAGTGCTGGCCGATTGGTGCGAGGACATCAGCAGCCGCGGTACGCTTGCGGCCGGTATCGTGGCGACGAACTACGCCATCGAAGGCGTGACCGGGGAGTGGTCGAAGCCGATCTACGAAAGTTCGGTTTATGCCGAAAGCTTTCCTGCGAAGATTAGGGTCGGAAGCATGCGCTGGCTTCAGTTACATGCCGCCTATGACGATATACATCCGTGGGAGGCGCTGGAGATCGTCTGCACTCTCATGGGAACGAGCCCGAAATCCGATGAAGTTGCCCATCTGGGCGAATGCGTGCGTCGAAGCTACACCACCATGCGGATGATTGGTGACTTGTGCATGCAGGTGGAGGGACGTTCCTTGATGGTTGAGGGAGCCGCAGCCTGAGATGCCTGATGATCAGGCATTTCAACGCTTTCCATTGACAAGTAAGTCATGAGATAACGTAAAACCTATGCACAATCCCCCGCCATCGCTGCAACGCCCTTTGTCACGACGTTTGATGCCGCTGGCTTACGGGTTGGTGATCGTGGTGGGTACGATTGTGCTGTTGACGTGGTTTGCCTTGAAGGCCCAGGTCACTCTCGCTGGTTTTTTGAACAGCGAGAGTGTCTGGTCCAAAGCGCAGAAGCAGGCGGTGGTTGCCCTTGAATCCTTTGCCATTAGCGGCAAGGCAGAGGATTTGCGGATATTTGAGAGTAACTACACCGTGCTCGATTCCGATCGTCGCGCGCGCGACGAGATTGCTTCGGGTCACTTTGATCGCGCCACCGTCGATCAGGCATTTATCCGTGGCAGCGTGATGCCTTCGGCGCAACCAGGCATGATTCTCATGCTGCAGCACCTCCCCGACGCGCCATACCTAAAGAGTGCATTGGCGGCTTGGCGGTCGACCGATGGTGCCGTGGCAGAATTGGCAGAAATTGCCGCACAACTTCGCCAGATGCACTCCGCTGGGCCCGTTTCGGCCGAATTGCTCACCCAGCAACTGGATCGCATCCAAAGCCTGAACAATGCGATCGAGCCCCAAGCCAATCAGTTCTCGCTGGAAGTGGCTCGCGGCGCATCCTGGATGGGGCAGATGTTGTTCATCAGCGTCTTGAGCGCTGCCAGTCTGGCTTTGCTGCTCTGGCTGGGCATGGCTCGACGGATTCTTGCCAGCGTCCGCGGTAGCGAAGAACGCTATCGGCTGCTGTTCGACAGCGCAGCCGATGCCATCGTGATGGTTGACGACAGCACTGGTCGAATCCTGGATGCCAACCGCACCGCACTGGAATGGACCGGGCGCGCGGCCTCTGAGCTGGTAGGGGACCGGTTTGTGCACTTGTTTACACAACCACTTGCTGGCCAGAGTGCTGGAAAGGCCTCGGCCAATGCCTTGCTGGGCGCTGACGGCGCCGCGCGGCCAGTTGAGATGCAGAGCAATGTTGCGAGCTGGGGAGCCTTGCCGGTACGCCAGGCGATCATTCGCGATATTTCCGAGCGAGTGGCGATCGAGCAGGAGCGCAGGGTTGCTGCCGAGGCACTGGCCAGCATTGCCGAAGGGGTGATCATCGCCGATGCGGATCGCCGGGTGATCTCCACTAATGCGGCGCATACCGAACTGACCGGATTTACCCAGCGGGCGTTGCAGGGCCGGCGCCTGGATGACACCCGCTGCCTGCCGGATGGAAGACCCCTGCCGCGATCGGTCTGGGACAGCATTGCGGCGGGCAGCAACTGGATCGGTGAGGTGCAAAGCAGCCGTAGTGACGGCAGCAGCTATCCCGAACAATTGAGCATCAGCGCGATCCGGGATACTGACCACTTGGTGGTCTACTACGTGGCGGTATTCACCGATATCCATGAAACCAAGAGCAACCAGCGGCGACTGGAGCATCTGGCGCGGCATGACCCTCTGACTGGCTTGGTCAACCGGGCTGAATTCGAGCGCTATTGTGCTGACGCCATCGCAACGGCAGAGCGCGAACGACGAGCGGCGGTGGTGCTGTTCATCGACCTGGATGCGTTCAAAATCGTCAATGACAGCTATAGCCATGCGGTTGGTGATCGCCTGCTGGTAAAAGTGGCCGACCGCATCAGCAAGCAGTTGTCCGATGGCGACATCGCCGGGCGTATCGGCGGCGATGAGTTTACCGTGTTGCTGAGTCGACTGAGTCTGCGCGAGGATGCTCGTGTGCTGGTCAGCCGCTTGCTGGCCACGCTGTCCGAGCCAATCGTTGTGGACGACTACGAGGTGGTGCTGAGTGCCAGTATCGGTGTCGCAGGCTATCCGCTGGACGGGGATAGCCCGCAGGCACTGATTGCCAATGCGGACGCCGCCATGTACGCGGCGAAGACCGAAGAGCGCAACACGTTCCGTTTCTACACCCCGATGATGCACGCCGATACCCGTCGACGCCTGCAAATGGCTACCGAGCTGCGCCAGGCGTTGGCGCGTGATGAGTTTCGGCTGGTGTATCAGCCCAGCGTGGAACTGCGTACGGGGCGTATCGTGGCGGTCGAAGCCTTGCTTCGCTGGCAGCATCCAGAGCGCGGCGAGGTCATGCCGGGAGATTTCATTCCGGTGGCAGAAGGGCTGGGCATGATCCGCCGGATCGACGAGTGGGTGATGCAGGCCGCCTGCGCCCAGATCCAGGCCTGGGACGTGGCGGGGGTGCCGCCGATTCGCGTTGCGGTGAATATCTCGGCACGCTGGTTCGGTCATCCGGCCTTTGTCGATGGCGTCAGCCGGAGCTTGGAGTCAAGGCAATTGTCGGCACAGCGCCTGATGCTTGAGATCACCGAGAGCGCGATGCTTCGACTGGGCGACGGTATCGCAAAAACGATGCAAACCTTGAGTGCGCTTGGCTTGGAGGTAGCGATCGATGATTTCGGTACGGGCTATTCGTCGATGGCCTATCTGAAGCTTCCCGCCGTAGCCTACTTGAAGATCGATCGCTCCTTCATCACCGGCTTGCCGGCCAGTGCCAACGATGCGGCAATTACCGAAGCGATGCTGGTGATGGCCAAGAGTCTTGGCCTGATCACGATTGCCGAAGGCATTGAAACCGAGGCGCAGCATGATTTCCTGCTGCGCGCCGGCTGCAGCGAGGGGCAGGGTTATCTGTACTCGTACCCGTTGCGGCCTGATGAGATCCAGCGTCTGCTCAGCCCCAACCAGCAGACCGTGCCATCACGGCTGAGATTGGTGCCACCGAAACGCCACTGAAAACCCGAGAAAGCTGTCCGCTGGTGGGACAATGTCAGCTGGCTTCACGGCGGCGCGCGGGTCTTTGCATGCTGCTGAAAAGTCCTGGTTGGGGTCGCAATTCAGAGCGGTGCGCAGTGTCGGTTCAGCCATTCCAGGTCGACGCCCTCCAGCAAGGGGCTTAGCGCGGCACGCACACTTGCGTGGTAGTCGTCGAGCCAGGCCCGCTCTTCCGGGTTGAGCAGGCTGGGTTCGAGCGCTCGACGATCGAATGGGCACAGGGTGAGCGTTTCGAAGGCGTGGAATTCACCAAACTCCGTTTGTTCCGCTTCCACCACGACGGCCAGGTTCTCGTGGCGAATGCCGTGCCGGCCGGGCTTGTATAGACCGGGTTCGATGGAGCTGATCATGCCCGGCTCCAGCGCCACCAGGGCGCCGCCGGCAACCGGCGGGCGGATACCCTGCGGGCCTTCATGCACATTCAAAAAATAGCCCACGCCGTGGCCGGTGCCATGGCCGTAATCCATGCCGGAAGCCCATAGCGGTGCGCGAGCCAAAGCGTCCAGTTGCGGGCCGCTGGCGCCTTTCGGGAAGCGGGCGCGGGACAGTGCGATCATGCCTTTCATCACCAGGGTGGCGTCGCGACGCTGTTCTGGCGTGGTGCCGCCCAAGGCCAATACGCGGGTGATGTCAGTCGTGCCGCCGAAATACTGGCCGCCAGAGTCGATCAGCAGCAGGCCTTTGGCCTGCAGCTGGCTGTGCGATTCAGGCGTGGCGCGATAGTGGGGCAGTGCGCCATTGGCCTGGTAGCCGGCGATCGTGGCAAAGCTTTCACCGACGTAGCCCGGTTGTGCCGAGCGTTCTTCATACAAAAGGGTGTCGACGTCGAGTTCGGTCGTGGGCACGCCCGCAGCGAGGCGTTGTTCCAGCCGGCGGAAGCCGCGCACCAGGGCGGCGCCATCACGGCGCATCACGTCGCGAATATGATCAAGTTCGGCGGAGTTCTTCACCGCCTTGAACGCGGTGCTCGGGTTGGCCGCCTCAATCAGGCCCACCTTCGGTGAAATGGCCGTAGCAATCGAACTGACCACGCGGGCACTGTCCAGCAACAGGCTGTCTGCGGTACCCAGTTCCTGCAGGCTGGAGCTGATCGAGGCGTAATCGGCGATACCGATGCCGTCGGCGGCGAGTGCGACTACCAGGGTATCGCTGAGCTTGCCGCGGGTCACGAACAACGTGGAGCGCCCTTCCGCCGCCACCAGAAGGTGGGCCAGAAACACCGGGTTGCACTCGACATCGCTGCCACGCAGGTTGGTCAGCCAGGCGATATCGTCGAGGCTGGAAATCAGATGGTGGCTGGCCTTGTGCTTGCGCATCGCCTTGCGCAGCCGTGCGAATTTGTCGACCCGCGGGACGGTGGCGTAGGCCGGATCATGCTCGGCCACGGGGGTTACCGGCAAAGCCGGGCGATCGGTCCAGATCGTGCCAGGCAGATCGAGGTCGATGCGCAGGCTCGCACCACACTCGGCCAGCCGACACTCGATCTGGCGCCGGGTGGTGAGTGCAACGCTGTCGCCAGCCACCGCCAGCACGTCACCTTCTTGCAGGTGCTGTTGCAACCATTGCAGGTGCTCCGGGGTGTGCGGCACCCGAAGCTTCATCAGTGCGATGCCGGTGTCCGCAAGTTGCTGTTCGGCCTGGGCGAAATAGCGAGAGTCGGTCCACAGTCCGGCATGATCCTGAGTGACTATGAGCGTACCGGCCGAACCGGTGAAGCCGGACAGCCAGGTGCGCGCCTGCCAGCGGTTGGGCAGGTATTCGGACAAGTGTGGATCGGCGCTGGGAACCATGACAGCGGCAACACCATGCTGCTGCATGGCCTCACGCAGGGCGGCAAGACGGGTGGGGATGGGGTTGTTCATCCAGTCATGCTAGCAGGCCACCAGCCGTCGTTTCACCCGTGCTGATGCGCTGGAAATGAACCAAAACCCAGAAATTTTTCGCTGCCATCTCGCAGTGCGACGCTTCTGCGGCTAAAATGCCTAATTTCCAGCACGGCTGCTTTCCATGACCCCCCTGATTTTCGTCACCGGCGGTGTGGTGTCCTCGCTTGGCAAGGGCATTGCTGCGGCGTCGCTTGCTTCCATCCTCGAAGCGCGCGGTCTCTCGGTCACCATGATGAAGCTCGATCCCTATATCAATGTGGATCCGGGCACCATGAGTCCGTTCCAGCACGGCGAGGTCTACGTCACCGACGACGGCGCGGAGACTGATCTCGATCTTGGTCATTACGAGCGTTTCGTCCACACCCGCCTGGCCGGGAAGAACTCGATCACCACCGGCAAGATCTACGAGGCGGTGATCCGCAAGGAGCGCCGGGGTGATTATCTCGGCGCCACGGTGCAGGTAATTCCGCACATCACTGACGAGATCAAGCACTGCATCCACGAGGCGACCCGCGGTTTTGACGTGGCGCTGGTGGAAATCGGCGGTACCGTGGGCGACATCGAGTCGCTGCCCTTCCTCGAGGCCATTCGCCAGTTGCGCATCGAGCATGGCCCGGAGAAGGTGGTGTTCATGCACCTGACCCTGGTGCCTTATATCAAGGCCGCCGGCGAGATCAAGACCAAGCCGACCCAGCATTCGGTAAAGGAATTGCGCTCGATCGGTATCCAGCCGGATATCCTGCTGTGCCGCTGCGAGGAGCCGCTGCCGGAGGCCGAGCGGCGCAAGATCGCGCTGTTCACCAACGTGCCGGAGCAGGCGGTGATCAGCGCGACGGATGTCGACATCATCTACAAGCAGCCACTGTGGCTGCACAAGCAGGGGCTGGACGAGATCGTCGTCAAGCGCTTGGGGCTGGACGCCAAGCCGGCGGATTTGTCCGCCTGGCAGCGCACGGTCGAAGCGGTGGAGCACCCGAACGACGAGATCACGGTCGCGATCGTCGGCAAGTACGTCGAGCACAAGGACGCCTACAAGTCGCTGGGCGAGGCGCTGCGTCATGGCGGCATCAAGCAGCGTACGCGGGTGAACCTGGCATGGATCGATTCCGAGCAGGTCGAGGCCGAGGGTGCCGCCAAGGTGCTGGCCACGGCCGACGCCATCCTTGTGCCGGGCGGTTTCGGCAAGCGCGGGTTCGAGGGCAAGGTGCTGGCCGCGAAATACGCGCGTGAGCACGGCGTGCCGTACTTCGGCATCTGCTACGGCATGCACGCGGCGGTGGTGGATTTCGCCCGTCACGTGGCTGGCTTGACCGCCGCCGATTCAAGCGAGAACGATCGCCAGACGCCTGATCCGGTGATTGGACTGATTACGGAGTGGACCACGGCCACCGGCGAAATCGAGCAGCGCAGCGATCGCTCCGATATGGGCGGCACCATGCGACTGGGTTCGCAGGAGTGCCGCCTCAAGGCCGGCACCTTGGCGCGCGAGCTGTATGGTCAGGACGTGGTGCGCGAGCGCCATCGTCATCGCTATGAATTCAACAACCGCTACCGGCAGCCGTTCGAGGATCTCGGTCTGGTGATTTCAGGCAAGTCGATGGACGACTTGTTGGTGGAGATGATCGAGCTGCCGCAACAGAAGCATCCGTGGTTCCTCGCCTGCCAGGCACACCCTGAATTCACCTCGACTCCCCGCGATGGGCACCCGTTGTTCATTGGCTTCGTGCATGCCGCGCGTGAGCGCAAGGCCGTGCGTGAGGCGCATCAGTTGGCGCAGGAGTCGGTCGCATGAAATTGTGTGGGTTCGAGGTCGGGCTGGATCAGCCCCTGTTTCTGATCGCCGGCCCCTGCGTGGTCGAGTCTGAGCAGTTGCAGCTGGATACGGCCGGCACACTGAAGGAAATCACTGGCCGGCTGGGCATCAATTTCATCTTCAAGTCCAGTTTCGACAAGGCCAATCGCTCGTCGGGCGAGAGTTTTCGCGGGCCTGGTCTGGAAGAGGGCCTGCGGATTCTCGGCGAGGTTCGGCGTCAGATTGGTGTGCCGGTGCTCACCGATGTGCACGAATACACCCCGATGGATGAAGTCGCCTCGGTGGTCGACGTGCTGCAGACGCCGGCCTTCCTGTGTCGACAGACCGATTTCATCCAGAAGGTGGCGCGTGCCGGCAAGCCGGTGAATATCAAGAAAGGCCAGTTCCTGGCGCCGTGGGACATGAAGCACGTGGTGGCCAAGGCCAAGGCCGTTGGCAACGACCACATCATGGTTTGCGAGCGCGGTGCCAGTTTCGGCTACAACAACCTGGTTTCCGACATGCGTTCGCTCAGCGTGCTGCGCGAGACGAACTGCCCGGTGGTGTTCGACGCTACCCATTCAGTGCAGTTGCCGGGTGGACAGGGTGCCAGCTCCGGTGGACAGCGCGAGTTCGTGCCTGTCCTGGCACGTGCCGCCGTGGCCGTGGGCGTGGCAGGCTTGTTTGCCGAAACCCATCCGGACCCGGCGAAGGCACTGTCCGACGGCCCGAATGCGTGGCCGCTGGACAAGATGGCAGCGCTGCTGGAAACCTTGTTGGAACTTGATGCCGTGACCAAGCGGCATGGCTTTCTGGAGCAGCAGCTGTCCTGAATCATTGGTCGCCCGCTCAGCTCCTCTCACATTAACTGACGCAACGGAAACCGCATGAGCACCTTGATCACCTGTATCCACGCCCGTGAGATCCTCGATTCGCGCGGCAATCCCACGCTGGAAGCTGAAGTCACCCTCGCCGATGGCGCGTTTGGCCGCGCGGCGGTACCGAGCGGCGCTTCCACTGGTTCGCGCGAGGCGGTCGAGCTGCGTGACGGCGACCAGTCGCGTTACGGTGGCAAGGGCGTCACGAACGCTGTGGCAAACGTCAATGGCGCCATCAGCGATACGCTGAAGGGTTTCGATGCGGCGGATCAGACAGGCTTGGACGCGAAGCTGATCGCGCTCGATGGGACGCCGAACAAGGGCAAGTTGGGCGCAAATGCGCTGCTTGGTGTTTCCATGGCGGCGGCGCACGCTGTGGCGGCGTCGCGCGACGAGCCGCTTTGGAGCTACCTTTCGCAGGGCAAGCCCGGCGTACTGCCGGTGCCGATGATGAACATCATCAATGGCGGCGAGCATGCGGACAACAACATCGATGTCCAGGAATTCATGGTGCTGCCCGTAGGCATGCCGACGTTCGCCGAAGCGCTGCGCGCCGGCGCCGAGATATTCCACGCATTGAAGAGCGTGTTGAAGGGGCGTGGCCTGAGCACCTCGGTGGGAGATGAGGGCGGTTTCGCGCCGAACCTGCGCTCCAACATCGAGGCGCTCGACACCATCCTGGAGGCGATCAACAAGACCGGTTACAAGATCGGTGGCGAGATCCTGCTCGGCCTCGATGCCGCCAGTTCAGAGTTCTACAAGGACGGCAAGTACGACTTGGCCGGCGAAGGCAAGAAATATTCTTCAGCCGAGTTCGTCGACCTGCTGGCCGGATGGGCCAGGCAGTACCCCATTGTCACCATCGAGGATGGCATGGCCGAAGGCGACTGGGCTGGCTGGAAGCTGCTGACCGATGCGATCGGCGATCGCATCCAGGTGGTGGGCGATGACCTGTTCGTGACCAATCCGGTGATCTTCCGCGAAGGCATCGAGAAGCACATCGCCAACTCGATCCTGATCAAGGTCAACCAGATCGGCACCTTGTCCGAAACGCTGGAAGCTATCGCGATGGCCGATGCGGCGAAATATTCGGCGGTGATTTCGCATCGCTCCGGTGAAACCGAGGACACCACGATCGCCGACATCGCCGTGGCGACCACCGCGACCCAGATCAAGACCGGTTCGCTGTGCCGCAGCGATCGCGTGGCCAAGTACAACCAGCTGCTGCGCATCGAGGAACAACTGGGTAGCGCCGCCCGCTATGCCGGCCGCCATGCGTTCCCCAACCTGACCCGCCTGCCGGGCTGAGCAAAGGCGTCCGCTACCCATGTTGCGCTGGATCGCCCTGATCTTGATCGTGATCCTGGTCGGGCTGCAGCTTAAGCTGTGGTCCGGCAGCGGGAGCATGCATGAGGTGGACAGCATGCGCATGGCGGTGAAGAAACAGGCTGATGAGAACGCCAGGTTGATGCGACGAAATCAGGCACTTGCCGCCGATGTTCTTGATCTCAAGCATGGTGACCAAGCCGTCGAGGCGCGCGCACGCACCGAACTGGGGCTGATCAAGCCGGGCGAAGTGTTCTATCAGGTGGTGGAGCAGCCCGCCGGCGCGGCGAGTTTGCCGGCAGCGGCGGCGTCTGCCGGTTCGCCATGAGTGCGTTGAACCTGTGGTGTGTCGTGCCTGCTGCAGGACGTGGCACGAGAGTCGGTGGGGAGTGCCCCAAACAGTATCTGTCGCTGGCTGGTCGGCCGCTGATCGAGCACACGCTTGAGCGGCTGGCCGCGCACCCGAGGATCGGTGGCCTGCTGGTAACCCTGGCGGCGACTGATAACCATTGGCCGGGCATTGACACCTTGCACGGCAAGCCGGTTCGGCATGCCACAGGCGGTGCCGAGCGCAGCGATTCGGTGCTGTCCGGGCTCGAGGCGTTGCCGGATACCGTGGGCGCCGACGATTTCGTGCTGGTGCATGACGCGGCTCGTCCCTGCGTGCGGCTGGCCGACATAGATCGCTTGATCGAACGTGCCGGCGCGCTGGACGGCGGGCTCCTGGGTGCGCCGCTGCGTGACACGCTCAAGCGCGCAAGTGGCTCCGGTTGCAGCGAGCTGACCGAGCCGCGCGACCAGCGCTGGCGCGCTTTCACCCCGCAGATGTTTCGACGCGGTCCGCTGACCGCCGCATTGCGCGCGGCGGCGCGAGCGGGGGTGAATGTCAGTGACGAGGCGATGGCGATGGAGCTGGCGGGTTTTGCCCCGCTGCTGGTCGAGGGCGCCGAGGACAATATCAAGGTGACTACGGCCGCGGATTTCGCGCTGGCCGAGTTCCTGCTATCAAGGACGCGATGATGCGCATAGGTCAGGGCTTCGATGTACACGCGTTTGGCGAGGGTGCCTATGTCATGCTCGGTGGTGTGCGCGTGCCACATCATCGGGGTGTCGTCGCCCATTCCGATGGTGACGTGGTGATTCATGCGCTGTGCGATGCGATTTTCGGCGCCCTCGCACTGGGCGACATCGGGCGGCACTTTCCACCCTCGGACGAGCGCTGGCGTGATGCCGACAGTCGCCAGTTCCTGCGCCATGCCGCCACCCTGATGGCGGAGCATGGCTATGCGCTGGGCAATGCCGACGTTACCGTGATCTGCGAGTCACCCAGGGTTGGCCCGCATGCGCGGACCATGCGTGAACATCTGGCAGCCGACCTGAGGTGCGAGATTGACCGCATCAGCGTCAAGGCCACAACCACCGAGCGGCTCGGTTTCTGCGGTCGCGGTGAAGGTATTGCGGCACAGGCCTGCGTGCTGCTGGAACGCGTGTGAGTGAGGTCCAGGCTCGCGGCTCCAGCCACCGTTTGCACGATCGGCTGGATGCCATCGTCGAGCTGTTGCAACAGCATGATGGCAAGCCCTTGCCGCAGGCGGCGCAGATGGCGCTGCGAGGGCAATTGGACGAGCTGCACCCGGCCGATATCGCCTTCATTCTCGAATCGCTGCCGCTGGACGATCGAATTGCCGTATGGCAGCTGGTCCGGGCCGACCGCGACGGTGACATCCTGCTGGAAGTTTCCGATGCAGTACGCGATTCGCTGATCGCGGATATGGATCGCCACGAGATTCTGGCTGCCGTGGAGCCGCTGGACGCGGACGAGCTGGCCGATCTGGTCGAGGATCTGCCGACGGCCGTGTTGCCGGAGCTGATGGCCAGCCTGGACTCGCAGCAGCGTTCGCAGGTGCAGTCGGCGATGTCCTATGAGGACGATCAGCTCGGCGCGCTGATGGACTTCGAGATGGTCACCATCCGCGAGGATGTGAGCCTGGAGGTGGTGCTGCGCTACCTGCGCCGCTTCGACGAATTGCCGCCGCAGACCGACAAATTGTTCGTGATCAACCACGACAACCTGCTTACCGGGGTGTTGCCGTTGCATTGGCTGCTGGTGAACTCGCCTGACAAGATGGTCAGCGCGGTGATGGCGCCGGACGTCAATACCTTTCATCCCGACGACGACGCCTACGAGGTGGCCCAGGCCTTTGAGCGCTATGACCTGGTGACGGCGCCGGTGGTCGACGGCCGGGGCCATCTGATTGGCCGCATCACCATCGATGCGATGGTCGACGTGATCCGCGAGGAGGGCGAAGCGGAAATGCTGGGGCGGGCCGGCTTGCGCGAAGAAGAGGATATTTTCGCGTCGATCTGGGCCTCGGTACGCAATCGCTGGGCCTGGCTGGCGCTCAACCTGGTCACCGCGTTTATCGCCTCGCGGGTGATTGGCCTGTTCGCTGGCGCGATCGAAAAACTGGTGGCACTTGCCACGCTGATGCCGATCGTTGCCGGCATAGGCGGCAACTCGGGCAACCAGACCATCACCATGATCGTCCGTGCGATGGCACTGGATCAGGTCAATCCCAACGCTATCCGTCGACTCTGGCGCAAGGAGCTTGGCGTCGCGCTGTTCAATGGCCTGGTTTGGGGTGGAGTGATCGGCATCGTAGCCGCGCTGCTGTATGACAGCCCCACTCTCGGCGTAGTGATGACGGCGGCGATGGCCCTGAACCTGCTGCTTGCCGCCTTCATGGGGGTAGCCATTCCCATGCTCATGATCCGGTTGGGACGCGATCCTGCACTGGGTTCGAGCGTGTTCCTGACCTTCATGACCGACAGCGGCGGCTTCTTCATTTTTCTTGGATTGGCCAGCGTCTTTCTGGTGTAGCGAGGAGCCTGGTCGAGGGATCAGTGGAGAGGGCGTACCTCCCGTTCAAATCGCTGCAAGTTGCTAGCATGTTTATGTTCCCATCCCTTGTTTTTGCTCCTGGATATCCATGTCCGAACTCCCCTTCGCCTGCGGCACCCCGCCCCTGACCGCGCGTTTGCGCACCAGCCCCGAAGACTTCCAGGTCGAGGAAATTCTCGGCTACGACGCCGATGGTGCGGGTGAGCATGCCTTGCTGTGGGTGGAAAAGCGCGGCGCCAACACCGACTGGGTGGCGCGTGAGTTGGCCAAGTTTGCGGGTGTTTCACCAGTGGCGATCGGCTATGCAGGCATGAAGGATCGCCATGCGGTCACCCGGCAGACGTTCTCGGTGCAGCTGGCGGGCAAGCCCGATCCGGATTGGTCGAGTTTTCCGCATGCGGAAGTGAAGGTGCTGGCGGCGACGCGGCACTCGCGCAAGCTCAAGCGCGGAGCCCTGCGCGGCAATCGCTTCGTGCTGGTATTGCGTGAAGCCACGGGCGATCGCGTGCTGGCCGAGCAGGTATTGCAGCAGATGTCCGTACGCGGCGTACCGAACTACTTCGGCGAGCAGCGGTTCGGACGCGAGGGAGGCAACGTGGCGCAGGCGCGAGCGATGTTTGCCGGGCGCCGGGTGGAGCGGGACAAGCGATCGTTCCTGCTCTCGGCGGCACGCTCGCAGATCTTCAACGAGGTTCTGGCAGCACGGGTTGAACGGGGTAACTGGGACGCTGCGCTGGAAGGGGAGATATGGTCGCTGGCGGGCTCTCGCTCGTGGTTCGGTCCTGAGCCGTTCAACGAACTGCTGGCCGATCGACTGGCGCGCGGCGACATCCACCCGTCAGGTCCTCTGTGGGGGCAGGGCGAGCCGCCCACCCAAGGCGAAGCCGGTGCACTGGAGCGAGAAGTCGCCGCAGCGAGCAGCGACCTGGTCGCCGGTCTGGTCTCGGCCAGGATGGACCAGGAGCGGCGTCCGTTGCGGTTGATTCCCAAAGACCTCAAGTGGCGCTGGCTTGATGACGCGGTGCTGGAGCTGATCTTCGAATTACCAGCCAGCGCCTACGCCACGGTCGTGGTGCGCGAGCTGGCGGCCGTGTTGTAGGAGCACCCTGCGCGCGATGCTCCCTGTTCGACCCCGGAAAGAAGCATCGCGCACAGGGTGCGCTCCGACCGATGGGTTCAGCTCTTGAGCAGCACCACCAACGCGCCCGTGCCGCCTTGCGCGGGGCGCGCCGAGGCAAAGGCGATCACATCGTCGCGTCGGCGCAGCATGCGGTCAGTCATGCCTTTGAGGACAGAGCCCGTCGCGCGGGAGCGCAATCCCTTGCCATGCACGATGCGTACGCAGCGGATGCCGGACTGTCGCGCCTCGGCCAGAAACATCACGATGAATGCCTGCGCGGCGGCGGCGTTCATCTGGTGCAGGTCGATTTCATCCTGCACGCTGAACTGGCCGCGTTTGAGCTGGCGCAGCAGCTTGGGTGGATAACCCTCACGCAGGTAACTCAGCTCCTCGCCGACCTCCAGCAGGGCAGGGTCGAAGGCCATGTCCAGCAACTCGCCGGGTACCGCGGCCTCGTCCGCTTCCAGCATGCGCGCACGCGGCTTGGGTTTGGCCGCAGCTGGCGGCCGTGCTACCGGCTCAAAGGGGTGCACTTCGCCGATCGCCTCGCGAAACAGACGGCTGTCTTCGTCATTGATCGGAGCGGGTACACGACGTTTCATCTCGGCATCCTAACCGGCCGGCGTGATCGCGTGTGAAACCGGGGGCACGCTCCGGTAGACTTCGGGGTATCGAGTACGCGCGATCGGTTGAAGGTTGGCGCGTACGCAGTCAGCCTTCGACGGAGCATCATGCGAGTTCTTGTTAGTAATGACGATGGCGTGGATGCACCAGGCATCCGTGTATTGGCCGAACGTCTCGGCGCCGTAGGTCAGGTTACCGTGGTGGCGCCCGATCGAGATCGCTCCGGTGCCAGCAACTCGCTTACCCTCGACGCACCCTTGCGGGTGCTGCCGATGGGGAACGGTTATTACCGTGTGGCGGGCACGCCGACGGATTGCGTTCACCTGGCTTTGTCCGGGCTGCTGGATGAAGAACCCGAGATGGTGGTCTCCGGCATCAACAATTCGGCCAATCTCGGCGACGACGTGATTTACTCCGGCACCGTGTCGGCCGCGATGGAAGGGCGCTTCCTGGGGCTGCCGGCCATTGCGGTGTCGCTGGTGAGCAGGGATCACAAAGGTGTGCACTACGACTCCGCGGCTGAGGCGGTGTTGTTGCTGATGCAGCGTCTGCTGGTGGATCCGCTGCCTGCCGACACGATACTCAATGTCAACGTACCCGATCTTCCGTGGGCGGAGATCCGGGGTTTCGAAGTGACCCGGTTGGGCCGGCGCCATCGCGCCGAACCGTGCATCGCGCAGACCGACCCGCGTGGCCGGCCAATCTGGTGGATCGGTCCCGCCGGGCCGGTGGATGATGCGGGTCCGGGTACCGATTTCAACGCGGTCCAGCGTGGTTTCATTTCAGTGACACCGATCCACGTCGACCTGACCCGGTTCCAGGCGCTGGAGAAAGTCAGCAGCTGGATGCAGGTCCTGAGTGACGAGATGGCATCTGGCCGACGCAGCAACGAAGAGGCAGCCTGAACCATGACCGTCTATCCATTGCCAGCGGCGGATCTGAAGGGCGAGGGCATGACCTCGCAGCGCGCGCGCGATCGGCTGGCGGCCAGTCTCAAGGAAGGCGGCATCACGGATGCACGGGTCATCGACGTGATCCGCAACACGCCACGGCATCATTTCATCGACCAGGCGCTGCATTCGCGTGCCTATGAAAATACCGCGCTGCCCATCGGGCACGGACAGACCATTTCCCAGCCTTGGGTCGTGGCGCGCATGACCGAAGCGCTGCTGGAGCGGGTTGACGGAACGAAGGGTGTGCCGCAGAAGGTACTCGAGATCGGCACCGGCTCGGGTTACCAGGCTGCTGTATTGGCCGCTCTGGTGCCGGAGTTGTTCACCGTGGAGCGGATCGAGGAATTGCTGCGCCAGGCACGCCGGCGTTTTCGCCAGCTCGGGTTGAGCAATGTGCGCACACGTCATGACGACGGCAAGCTGGGCTGGGCCGACGAAGCTCCGTTCGATGCAATCATCCTTACCGCCGCCGGTGACACCATTCCCAGTCGAATTCTTGACCAGCTCAGCCCCACCGGCGTGCTGGTGGCACCCGTGGGTTCGCCCAGTCAGCAGACCTTGATCCGCATGCGCGGTGATGGTCAGGGTGACTTCATCCAGGAGGAGCTCGGTCCAGTCAGTTTTGTCCCTCTGCTCGGTGGCATTGGCTGATGCGGCTATTCGGGGCACTCTATGTGCGTGCGCTGGTGTGGGCACGTGCCCCGCGAGCGGTCCATTACCTGTGCACGCTCAGTTTCGTCGAGGCGTTCATCTTTCCGATCATGCCGGAAGTGATGTTGGCGCCGATGATGCTGGGCAAGCGCCACCGGGCCTTCTTCTACGCCAATATCTCGCTGCTCTTTTCCCTGCTGGGGTCGTTGGTCGGGTATGCGCTGGGCCATTGGGCTTACGAGTCGGTCAGGCCGCTGCTCAGTGTGCATGTGCAGGAAATCATCACGACCTGGGTCGATAATCTGCGCATCGACATGAGCCAGCATGGATTGGCCATGCTCGGGGCGCTGATGCTGGCCGCGCTGCAGCCGGTGATTCCCATGAAATTTGTCACCTGGGCTGCCGGTATCGTCGGTGTGCCGCTGGTACCCTTCATGGCCTGCATTGCAGTGGGGCGTGGCAAACGCGTCTGGCTTCTGGCATTGCTTGTACGCCTGTTTGGTGAGCGTGCCGAACGTATCATGCACAAGCATATCGAATGGATCGGCTGGGTGGCTCTTGCGTTATTGAGTTTGTTGCTGGTGTGGTGGATGCGGCTAAGCTGATGAACAGTCCAGAGTGCGAGCTTGCATGAAAAAGCGATTCCGCCTGGCGGCCGTCATGGTCATCGATCGAGTGTTTCAATGGCTTGCGGCAACCGGCCTCTGCGTTTTGCTGGCAGCGTGCGGCACCATGCGCAGCTCGGTGCTGGTCGAGCCCCCAGCGGGGGGCATAACCCATGCCCGCGGCAACGTGATGCCGATCCGGACACGGATTCCCGGTGGCAGTTACGTGGTGATGAGGGGTGACACGCTTTACTCGATCGCGTTTCGCAACGGCGTCGATTTTCGCGACCTGGCTCAGTGGAATGGCATTGCCGTCCCGTACACCATCTGGCCTGGTCAGCGCTTGATATTGCCGCCATCCAGTACGCCTGAACATGGACCTGTGGCCAGGCAGTCGGGTAGACAGGCACCAGTGGCGTCGTCGCCGGTATTTACGCCGGTAGCACCTGTCAGGGACGTCGAGGGGCCGGTCGTTCCTCGTTCGTCCCAATCAAAGCCCGTTGTGGCGGGCGCCGCAACGGTTGCAACGACGAACGTCGTCCCCGTCGCAGGGGTTCCATCCCCCGCTGCTGTCGCCGCGTTGCCGCCGCAGGCCAGGGTAGTGGGCGGCGCCTCGCGGGCCGTTGGTGGCGTTACCTGGCGCTGGCCTGCGGACGGTGGCGTGATCGGTCGTTTCAGCGCTGGTGACGCGATCCCCGGCATCGAAATTGCTGGCAAGTCTGGCGATACGGTTCGTGCTGCTGCGGATGGGGTGGTCGTTTACAGCGGCAACGGCTTGGTAGGCTACGGTGAACTGGTGATCATCAAGCACAGCGACAGCTTCCTGTCGGCCTACGGCCACAATCGCAAACGTCTGGTGAAAGAGGGGCAGCGGGTCAGCGCCGGTCAGCCGATTGCCGAAATGGGCTCCACCGGCGCCACGCGTGATGAGCTGGAATTCCAGATCCGCAAGGACGGCAACCCGGTTGATCCCATGGGCTACCTGCCGCCACGATGATCGCGGCGCTTCGCTGCCGGCTCAGTCTCGATTGGGCCGGATCAGGCCGGAGGCAGGATGAATCCCACCACAACGCGCCTTCCCTCGCCAGCGAGCAGGTTGTAAGTGCGCGCGGCGGCGGCATTGTCCATTACCTCGATGCCAATGCCTTTGCGCAGAAAACCGGCGAGAAATGCCGCTGCTGGAAACACTTGTCGCGGCCCGGTGCCGAGGATGACCAGTTCCGGCTGCAGTGACAGCAGGGCATCAACGTGCCCGGCATCCAGCGCGCCGGCTGACTCGACCGACCACGGTTCTATCGCCTGGTTGGGTGCCAACAGGAAGCTGTGGGTGAGCTCGCGATCGATCAGCGTGATGCTGTTTGCATCGACACGACGCACGAACAGATAGCCTTCGGGACGATCCAGGAACAGATCCATCCTGATGTCCTAGCGGGGCAGGGCTATTTTCGGTTCATCGACGTTGCGCCGGAAAAGCACTAACACATGGCCGATCTGCTGGATCTTTTCGGCCTGCGTGCCGCCGGTCAGCACGTCGATCTGTGCCTGCCGCTCGTCTTTGTCGCCGCCAGACAACTTCACCTTGACCAACTCGTGGATATCCAGCGCCTGGCTCAACTCCTTGACCACCGCCTCGGTGGCACCCTTGTTGCCAAGCAGGACGACCGGGCTCAGGTCATGGGCCAGGCTGCGCAGGTAACGGGTCTGCGAGGAGGACAGAGGCATGCGGTAGGGCTCGATTCGCGGTGAATGAACGGCAAAGGGTATCATGGCCCATCCCGTTCCCCAATCAAGATGACCCCACGATATGGCCCGCAGCAAAAGCAGTGCAGTCTGGCTGCGCGAACACTTCAAGGATGAATACGTCAAAAAGGCCCAGGCCGAGGGCCTGCGTTCGCGTGCGGTATACAAATTGGAAGAACTGATTGAACGCGATCGCCTGCTCAAGCCGGGTGTCAACGTGGTCGATCTGGGTGCTGCACCGGGGAGTTGGTCGCAATTGGTCCGCAATCGGTTGGGAGATACTGGCAAGGTATTCGCTCTGGACATCCTGCCGATGCAGAGTATTGCGGGCGTCGAGTTCGTGCAGGGTGATTTTCGTGAAGAATCGGTGCTTCGTGCGCTGGAGGCCCTGCTGGAGGGCCACATGGTGGATCTTGTGCTGTGTGATCTTGCCCCCAATATGAGTGGTGTGGCGCTGGCCGACCAGATCCGCGCGATGGCTCTGGCTGATCTGGCGCTGGATTTCAGCAGACAGTGGCTCAAGCCGGGTGGTTCGTTCCTGATCAAGTTGTTTCAGGGAGTTGGCTTTGATGAATACTTGCGTAGCTTGCGCGCGGACTTCACCCGCGTAACCATGCGTAAACCTAAGGCCTCGCGCGCACGTTCGCGTGAGGTGTACGCACTGGCGATGGGGCGCAAACCCACCACAGTGTCACCGGGCGAGAATCGTGCATGAATGAAACAGCGAAAAATGTGTTGCTCTGGGTAATCATTGCGGTGGTTCTGTTCACCGTGTTCCAGAGCTTCAATCCGCACGGCGCGGCCTCCACCGATCTGCCCTACAGCTCGTTTGTACGGAGCGTGGACAGCGGCAACGTCGCCAGCGCCAACATCAGTGCCGATCAGCCGGCCAGCATCAGCGGCAAGCTGAAGGACGGCAGCTCGTTCCGTACCGTCGCCCCGATGCTTGGTTTCTCCACCAATGCGGTGGTGAAGCAGATGCAGGACAAGAATGTGGAGGTCCGCCAGGATCCCGCTGAGGGTTTTTCGCTGATTGGGCTGCTGGTCAGCTGGCTGCCTATTCTACTGATTGTTGGCGTTTTCATCTGGTTCATGCGTCAGGCGCAGTCTGGTGGCGGTGGCCGCGGCGCGATGAGTTTTGGTCGATCGCGGGCCAAGCTGCAGGGTGAGGATCAGATCAAGGTCAACTTCAGCGATGTCGCCGGGTGTGATGAGGCGAAGGAAGAGGTGGGCGAATTGGTCGAATTTCTGCGCGATCCAGGTCGATTCCAGAAATTGGGTGGCAAGATCCCGCGAGGCGTGCTGATGGTTGGCCAGCCAGGCACCGGCAAGACCCTGCTGGCCAAGGCCATTGCCGGTGAAGCCAAGGTGCCGTTCTTTGCCATCTCTGGCTCCGACTTTGTCGAAATGTTTGTCGGCGTGGGTGCCAGTCGTGTGCGCGACATGTTCGAGCAAGCCAAGAAGCATGCTCCCTGCATCATCTTTATTGACGAAATCGACGCGGTCGGTCGTCATCGAGGTGCTGGTCTTGGCGGTGGTCATGATGAGCGCGAGCAGACTCTGAATCAGCTGCTGGTCGAGATGGACGGCTTCGAGGGAACCGAGGGCATCATTGTGATCGCGGCGACGAACCGCCCGGACGTGCTGGACCCTGCGCTGCTGCGACCGGGCCGTTTCGATCGTCAGGTCGTGGTCGGCTTGCCCGATGTGCGCGGTCGCGAGCAGATCCTCAAGGTGCACATGCGCAAGGTGCCGACTGCCAGCGACGTCAACGCCATGACGATTGCGCGCGGAACGCCTGGCTTCTCCGGTGCCGACCTAGCCAATTTGGTCAACGAAGCCGCTTTGTTCGCTGCACGCGAGAACGCACGCGAAGTGCGCATGGTTCACCTGGACAAGGCGCGCGACAAGATCCTGATGGGTACCGAGCGCCGTTCGATGGCCATGAGTGAAGACGAGAAGAAGCTCACGGCCTATCACGAGGCCGGCCACGCCATTGTCGGTCGCCTGGTGCCCGAACATGATCCGGTCTACAAGGTCACCATCATTCCGCGTGGTCGCGCGCTTGGCGTCACCATGTACCTTCCCGAGGGGGACAAGTACAGCATCAATCGAGTGGCTATCCAGTCGCAGCTCTGTTCCCTTTACGGCGGGCGTGTGGCCGAAGAGTTGATCTTCGGCGCTGACAAGGTGACCACAGGCGCCTCAAATGACATCGAGCGGGCCACCAAGATGGCACGCAATATGGCGACCAAGTGGGGGCTGTCGGATGAGCTTGGTCCGATCACCTACGCAGAAGACGAGGACGAGGTATTCCTTGGCCGCTCGGTGACCCAGCACAAGAGTATTTCGAACGAGACCGCGAGCAAGATCGACGAAGTGGTACGAGGCATTCTGGATCGAGCGTATGCACGGACGAAGGAGTTGCTCACGGCAAATCTGGACAAGCTGCACACCATGGCCGACCTGTTGCTGCAGTACGAAACCATTGATGCACACCAGATTGAAGACATCATGGCTGGCCGTGAGCCGGGACCACCTGCGGACTGGACCAAGAATGCCCCTGCCACGGGGGCAACGCCGCCACCTCCGCCGCCGAAGAGCGACGCAGTCGGGAAGGTGGGTGACCCGGCAGCGCAGAGTCGAACGGGTCTGGATAGCTGAGGTTGTATTTGGACGGCTATAGCAAATGGCGGGCTAGGTGATCAACGAGGACGGCCCGTGGTGGTCGCCCTCGTTTCATTTCCGGTGATGCGATAGTCAAGCTGGTCGACCCTGATCATGATGGGTCACGGCTCTATCCGGTTGTATTTAACGGATATCCTCAGGCTCGGTGAATATATTTCAAGAAAAAGGTTGACGCACGCAGGTGGAATCTGAATAATTCCGCTTCTGGCTTCAACGCTTCGACGCCAAGGCGTCAAAGTGGTACGGTTGAAAATTTCACAGTGCGCCCGTAGCTCAGTTGGATAGAGTACCTGGCTACGAACTAGGTGGTCGGGAGTTCGAATCTCTCCGGGCGCACCATTTTTACAAGGCGATGCGGGGTGCTTGCACTCCGTTTTGTTTTCAGGGCATTGGTTGTGTTGGTGTCTATGGAGACAGTCAGTTTGGATGCTGGTGTGCTTCGATACAGATTGACTGGGCGAAGTATCACCCGTACCATTGAAGGCTTCGGTGGCGAAAGCAATCGGGGACTCGAAAGCGGGGTATAGCTCAGTCTGGTAGAGCGTTGCGTTTGGGACGCAAAAGTCGGGGGTTCGAATCCCTCTACCCCGACCAGCGACGTTCTTTTGAAGGTTGTGACTGCGCCTGTAGCTCAACCGGATAGAGCATCGGCCTTCTAAGCCGACGGTTGCAGGTTCGAGTCCTGTCTGGCGCACCAGTTTCAAGATTTATGGTGGGTGTAGCTCAGCTGGTTAGAGTCCCGGATTGTGATTCCGGTTGTCGTGGGTTCGAATCCCATCATCCACCCCAGTTTCAAACCCGGTTTCATTGGGCCGTTAGCTCAGTTGGTAGAGCAGTTGACTCTTAATCAATTGGTCGAAAGTTCGAATCTTTCACGGCCCACCAACAAAGCAAAGACGCCGATCGCTTGCGGTCGGCGTCTTTGTTTGTGCTGCAGGAGCCGCTTGCTCAGTAAGCGTCTGCCGTAGCCATCTTGTCGTGGTTGTATGAGCCCATCACGCTGGCTTTTTCACGGCGAGGATGGGTGCGATGGCGATGAGCAAGGTGGCGTCATGGGCAGAGCATGTCCGCCGGTGG
>Ga0307375_10000663_pt1 | contig 41291 bp, 40 predicted proteins | sample TR1MG_FD_202531 | JGI IMG/M metagenome (GOLD analysis project Ga0307375, IMG submission 202531) | Soil microbial communities from Risofladan, Vaasa, Finland - TR-1 | ecosystem: Environmental > Terrestrial > Soil > Coastal area > Acid sulfate soil | place: Finland: Risofladan, Vaasa | collected...
CGTCGTGGCGAGCAACCCCGCTTGGTCCGGGGTCAAAGCCTTAAAAGTGAGCTGGAGGAACGTAAAGTCTTCTGTTCTTGGGGAAAGCACGACCAGCCGGAACTCGTAATATCGGTAGAGAGTCGAGGAGATTTCGGCGGTCTCGCTCTTCGTCTTCTCTGTCCAGTCGGTAAAGGAGCCGGGCAACCCCGTGTCGGAGCCTCGGATGTAGACCTGCATCTGCGCCGTTCCCAAACTGACCGCGCCTTCGTCGTCGAACACATCCGCGTCGGGCCGCTCCCGAATCGCGCAGACCCAATCGCAGAACCATACCCAGTCGTCGTAGTCGGCGCCCAAGTCCATCGTGTCGGAGTCGAAGACCTGCTCCGAACCCTCGCCGGCGGCCAGGACGATGAGCGCGCCGTCCACCTCATCGGCGCTCATGCCGGCGGGCACCGTCCCGGCGTTGAACTCGGCGCTGGTGGACTGAGCGACGTAATGATAACAGAACTCGACCGTGGCGCCGGCGAAGCGGGGTAGGATGTCGGTCAACCGCTCTTGGATGCGTGTCTCGACATCGCCGTAGTATTCATCGCAGGCGGTGTAGGTGCCGTCGGTGCAGGCGACCCCAAAGTTTGCATTGCTGACGACGCAGCTATCCGGGTCGCCGTCCTCGGGGTCAAGGAAGTACCGGCAAATAGGGGAGGCCCAGATGAAAAGGTGGATGTCGAAGGGCGTTGACAGCCATGTCGAGTCGCTGGCGCCGCCCACTCCGAGGTAGGATTCCCCCAGAATCCAGCCGTAAACGCCCTCGCGCGCCAGCCCCACCATCGGCTCGATGAAGGCGATGAACCCGAGGTCGTGCCAGATTCCGGCCCTCGTCCCCAACTCGCGGACCTGGAGCGGGGTGTTGAATCCACGACTGCGGTAGGAGTGGTCGGGCTCGCCCGGGCCGCGCTTAATGACGCCCATCTCGTCCTGAACCAGGGCGTCAAGGGCTTGGCCGACCGCCGTTTCAAGGCTCAAGTCCTGATTCAGCTTCTCGACCGAGAGGCAGGTCTGCTTGAACTCATCGCAGGCGGTGTATTCGCCACAGGTGCAGTTTGTTCCCCAGTTCCCGTTGGCGACCGCACAATCCAGGCCGGACTCATCCGTCTCGTGGCCCGTCAGGTTGTCGCAGATGCGATACCGGAACCGGCTGACCTCGATGCCGAGCGCGTTGATGATGTCCGTGGCGAGCTTGTTCCAGTACCGCCGCTGCCACGCCGGAAGGTGGGCTTTCATTCGGGCGAATATGTTCATGTGATTACACCCCGTCCAGTGCGGCGCGGATGCGCTCTTACGCGAGAGGTGCTTTTGTAAATGTCATCGGAGTCCGGGTCGAAGGTGCCCTCGTTGTAAACCGCCTTTATCTGGGATGGGTCGAATACGGCATAGCTGACAGCCCCATTGGATTCCCGCAGCTTGACCCCATCGTATCCGGCCACCTTCAGTTCCTCAATTATGGCCCCATCGTCGAGCAGCCGTTGAACATCATCCCAGGACTCAAAGTCATCCGCGTCAACCCCGGCCAGGTCGGCCAGTTCACGAATCGTATATGGATTTAATGCGCCTCGGTTAAAATACGGTGCCCACCCATCGGCAATCATTTTCATTTCTGTATCCGCATTGATTGTCAGGTCAAATACGTTTTCGGCCTTCAGGTAAAAGGCTTCGGTGCGGCCTTCCGCCTTTTTCCCTTCCAGATTCTCCAAGACCTTCTTCCGGTTGTAGGCGAATGCCTTGGCCGTGTCCTTGTCATCGGTGAAGTAGAACGCCTGGCTTGTGATTTTCTCCTTCTCACCGGATTCGTCCTGTCGGTAGGCGGTCTTTTTCTTGAACGAGCAAAACTTCGGCCCCGCCGTCCCATGATAAACGACTATGGGTTCACCATTCGGGTAGCTTACCTGCGAATCGCCGAACCACTTTTTGAGGGCCGGGCTCATACGGGATGGCTTCGGCATCGGTCCGCCACCCCGCGTCCGCCGCTGGTGTTGCCGAACTTGTGCGGTCTTCCCGCTTTTCGTCCTGCGCGCGTGCGCTTTAACCCGCGTCATTACGTCGCCCCTATCGCTTGGTTCACGACGAAGGTGTTGAGCTGTGGCAGTTCGTATTCGCCGACCACGATGTCTATGGCCGGCTCGTACATGGTAATGTCCTGCACTCCCTCCGCCCCCATGATTTGCGCTATGACCGCCTCACGTGAAACGTCAGCCCCGAACGGCCACCGGGTATAGTCAAGGTACTCCAAGACTGCCAATCGTGCGTTCTCGGCCGCCGTAGAGAGCGCGTAACCCGGTTCGACTGTGATGTTCAACCGAACGTCCACATCAACGAAGTCAACGAGCGCGATGTCCACCATCGTCGTCAACCCCACCCTCGGGCTGATGTAATCGGTCAGCACTTCTTGGAGCCAGGCCGGAACGGAGAGGGCGCCGCCGGGGATGACGTAAATCGTCCCCGAGGCCGGTCCATTCGTGCGCGGTTTCAGCTTCGCCCGGATTATCCACGCCCGTTTCCGCCACTGATTGCACTCCGTGTACCGGCCCACGGTGCAAGCAACACCCCAGTTGGCGTTGCTCACGAGACAGTCGGGAACCGAGCCGTCATAATTCGCGCAGAGAGTCTTCGTGGCGTCGTAGCAGTAACCCAAGTAAGCCTCGCCCGGGCCGCGTGAGAGCGCCCAGTACCGATTCCAGCAGCGGGATTTCAGGCTGTCATCGTCCTCCTCGTCCTGGCCGCCGTTCGAGGGCGCCGGGTTCGTGACGGACGAGATGCCGACCGGGAAGCTCGTGACAGGATAGCGGATGGTGTTGGAGGGCACGAGGGTTGAGAGGCCCAACGAGAGCGAGACGGCCGGCAGGGTCATCTCGGTTTCGCCAATGGCGATTGTGCCGCCCTCGACCACCTTGAACTTGACGCCGGCGGCGGTCTGGTAGGTAGCGTTGGTCGCCACGCTGGAACTCTCCGCCCCCGTAAAACGCAATTCGACGACCGAGTAGCTGGCCGGGAATCGGGTGAGCCCATACCGGGCGGCAACCTCATCCAGACGACTCCCCTTGCAGGACGGCGAACTGAGGCGGTGAAAGTTTGCAACGTCCCGGAGGTAGGCCGTGGCCTCCTCGACCTCCTGGGCGACCGAAGCGAGAAGGTTTCGGAGCGCGCCGCCCACATTCAAATCCGTAACCGCCGATTGGCTTGCAATGAATATCTGTGTCATCCCCCGCAGCGCATCGGAGAAGGTCCTGTATTTAGGATTCCAGGCCGTCATTCCACACCTCCGATGAAGTCCAGTTTCTCGTCCGTAATCATGTAAGCCGTGATGTGGTAGTTCTGCGCGTCCTTCACCCGCTTCGAGCTTATTCTTTCGCTGGCCTTGACTTGTTTAACCTGAACGGCTCGGGTGCGCGGGTCGGCCATGATGGCTTGCTCCAACTTCATCTTCGTAAACTCGACTTTGATTGGCGCGTAGGATTCGCCGACGTGGCTGTCCACGTCGAAGCCGAGGTGCGGCGCCTCCATCAACTCGCCGGTTTCCGTTTCCAAGAGCCCGAGAATCGTCTGGCGGTAGTTGTCCTCATACTCGATGGTCGCCAGGTCGTCGCTCGTTCCGTTCAGGCTCGGACCATTGAGACTCCAGGCAATGCCGATTCCGAGCTGTTCGCGCCCCTTCCCTTCCGTTGCGACGAAGTTGGGGTTTCCCTGCCGCCCGATGACGGAACTGCGCGGTATCTTGAGAACCCGGCCAATCCAGTTGGTCGTGTTTTGGTCCTCGACCTCGCCGCCGTTGGCCTGCGCCAGTTCATACCAGCGCGCCATTCCGTAACCGGTGTGGTGGGCGATGCTTTTCCAGGTATCGCCCTCGCGCACAACGTAGGAGAGGGAGGTCTTGGCCGCCGAGCGGTAATCTAGCTTGCGTGCGGCGACGACGGCGAAGCCGAGACGTTTAAGCTGGCTGATTTGGTGCAGGAACTCGTAAGGAGGATTAGCCCCGAAGGATAGTGCATCCTCGATGTGCTGGCTGAAGTGGATAAGGCGGTTCACGGCGCGTTGTGGTAACGGAGACCCGGTAAGCCGACTGGATTTCAACCAGGCGACGACCTCTTGGGTGCTGTCTAAAAGCAGCCGCATGAAGGGCGCGACCGGCGCGAGCACTTCGGGTGGGCCGGCGTCCAACCAGTTTTCTTCTTGGGTGCGCTCTATGCTCATTAAGTAAACACCCCGCCGAGGCCGGAACTATCCTGCCAGAACATTTCCGCGAAGTCCTGCACAAGCATCATCGCGCCGAGTGCGTAGGACGCGGCTGTCGTGGCTATTTGCACGTACTTTCGCACGTAACGGTAGCCTTGAAGAATATCGAAGATGGGGTCGAGATAGGAAAAGATGTGGTCCCTGACGTATCCGATGACTGCGAGCTGAATCTGGTACTGGTAGAGAAACTTCCGCTGGTGGGATTCGGTGAACGCGAACTTGGTGCAGATGACCTGGTAGGAGTCTCCCGTCTTCCAACGGTAAAAGTAAAGACGAGGGTATTTTTGCAGTTTCCCCTCGCCTAGAATGTCCTGCTCCACGCTCCAGTAGTCCGGTGTCTTTTCCCCCTCCGAGAGCCTGAAGATGTCGTTGCGGAGGCTCATCATCTGCTCGTAACCGGTCTGGTGTTCAAGGCCGACCCGGCGGCCCTTGTATCCGGTCGTACCAGAGATAGAGATTTGGGGTAAACCCATGCCGTACCGGTCGGTCACGACACCGCCGTAGGTTTGCAGGATGGCGGTGCGGCTCATGTTGGCCTCGGAGATGTTCTCGGGCTTGACGGCCATCGTGTAGACAGCAATCTCGTCGTTGCTGTCTGCGTCAACGACTTGGAAAGTGTAAACGTCCGTGAGCTTTTCTAGGGTGTGCTTTATCGCGTCCGCCGTCGTGACCACGGCATCGAACTCGCCCCTCCCGTGCTCGCCGTCTATGAAGAAGCCCATGTTGGCCTTTCTACTGCAAGGGTGCTCCGGCCCCGTCCTTTGAGGCCCGGATGAAATCGCCCCAGAGCGACCCGAAACTTTGCACAAACGTATCGGGCTCGCCGGTACTCTCCAGTTGCAGAAGCCCTTCTCGCAAGACCGCCTGATTCGGCTGGATATTCAACATTTGGTCGCCCACAAGGCTCTTCGCGCCCTGGAACCAGTTACAGAAGACCTCGGCGAAAGTCCGGGCCGCCTCGTCATGGGTTTTGTCCCCGTGGAAAGCAGCGGCCAAGGCGGATGCAAGTGCCATCTCCGGCATTAAGGCGAGGAGCCCCTGAGACCCGGAAACTTTCTGGAGGAACGGCATGAGAACACCAGTCGCATCCTGGGCGACCTCACTTGGGCTCCAGCGGTTTTTCTTGGAGAACTGCACCATGTCGTTGATTAGACCCGCCGTGTCTATCATTCAGGCTTCCAGTCCTCGTTTACGAGGATGTCATGGGTTGTTTTAATCTCGGGCGGCGGCTCAACCCAGCCGGTCGTCGGGCCGTAAGAGTGCGTCTGGGTGGCCCCTTTCAACCAAGCGATGAAGGCATTCCATTGAGCCTCGGATAGCACCCCCTGAGTTCCGCCATTAAAAATCGTCTGCCCGTTGACGACCTTAATCTCCCGGCCGTTTATCGTGAGGGTCGTCTGGACTTCCTCTTCGTCATCGCCCTCTCCGCGAGTCCTCGGGAGAGTAATTTCGATATTCCCATCCGCATCGCCCTTGATTATAACCCCGGATTGGGTTTTTCGCCTAAACTCACCCTTGGCCGGCTTGAGGTCGTCGTCCTGGTCGCGGTATTCGGGCGTTCGGAGATAACCTTTGATGTAGGGCAAGGCCACACTCCCATTGAGGAAGCCCACCACCACGAGGTCTCCCGGCTGCGGAAACTCCGCCTCTCCGTGATTGGTGCTCCTCGGCGAGACGGTCATGCAGCGCCGAACCTTCAACATGCGCTGCGTGCGAAGCATCCTGACCGTGATGATGGACAGTTCGTAGTCCACCGACCAAACTTTCCCTTCCTCTTCCGGGTATCCGTCGAAGATGTTGCGCTTCGCCCGCCGCAGGAGCGGCCCAATCGAACCCTGAATCGGCATGGGTGTTACTCCTCGATTATGTATTCGCCGCGCGTGACGGTGAGGGTTGTCGTCCAGTTGCCGCCGAATTGGAAACTCTGCTCTACCTGCTCAACGTAGAATCGAAGCCGACGTGCCTTACCCTCCCCACTAACGAACTGGTCTTGGTCAGACCGGCCAGAAGCACTCACATTAACTTCGACCCAGCCTCCCTTCATAATGTCGGTTCGGCCGGCGATTATGAGTTTCCCGCTCATGTAGTGCGGGTTCATTGAGAACCAATCCGCTAGGAGGGCGGTCTGCTGGAAAAGGAGTTTCAGGATTTGGGCACCATCGGGGTCAGGATTCTCCTCCCCCTCTTTGCCGATAAGCTCCTTTGGGTAGAATCGGTTCTGCACCTGCATGACCTTGACACCAAAACGATGCGTGGCGCCGATGTCCTCGCCTTCCGTGAAAAGGCCACGCAACTCGTTGTAAACTGTTTCCATGTTGCTCGGGTTGTCTATCCTTCTCAGGAGGGCCGTCCCTGCCCTTTCATCCGGCCCGTCGCGGTCCTGAATCTGCCGGTGCGCTTCAATCCATGCGCTCGCCTCTGCGTTCGTCTTCTCACCCCCGCCGGTTCCGCCACTGAAGTCAGGGAACGGCCCGGGGTAAAACCCCGGTATCAGAGCTTCGATTTGTAACCGCAGGTCAACGATTTCGCTGTTGGGTGAGCCTTGGAAGAAGGTGTAGGTATCCCCATCGGAGCGCCCGATGTCGAAGCTGATTATTTCCCACGGCTCAATCTGGGGGATATGCGGCACATCACCCGTCAATTTCGTGGGTGTGACACCATCCAAATACCAGAATGGCTGGTAAACATACTGGCCGGAATCAGGGTATCTTTCCACCGACTGCGGCGTAAATCTTGTGTCATCGCTCTTGACGGAATCAAACGGACTTGAGCGCACACACAGGAACGCCTTCATCGCCAAGTCCGCGCCGGCCTGGGGCATCGCCCGGATGAAGATTTCGTAAAACGGCGGGGCGGCGATGGCTCGCAGAAGTCCCAGAATCGGCCCTTGCTCCTGGCCCATCCCGGTCGCATCAACGGCGTCAATCCCGCACCCATCCCGAACGTGAATGTTCGAGGTGAGGTCAAGCACATCGGCGAGTTCAATCGTGTCCCGGCCGGTCTCGCCTGTCCTGTCCTTTGTCGCGTAACCGTAACGCATTTTCATCAATGCGTTTCCAAACAAGAGCGGCAAGCCGTCGGTCAGTTCGTCGTTTCGCAAGATGTTTTTCAACACCTTATCCAACGTGTTGAAAAGGCCCTGCTCCTCGCCCGCGAGAAATAGGTAGTAAGTAAGGTCGCCGCAAATAGTGGGGACTATTCCGAGTTCTTTTACCACTTTGATTTGTTCGCGTGTCGCCGCCTCCACCCGCTCGTCGTATTCCTCATCGGTTTCGCCCTTTTCCTGTGTGAACTCCCTGTCCCCCCAAGTGCCGCCGATGGAGGGGAACCGGGCAAGGGTATGTTCCGTAAAGAGTTTCCCGAGTCCGCGTCCCATCACCATTATCATCCGCTGGACCTTGCCGTCTCCCGAAAACCCCATCCGAACGCTCACCCGGTCCACGAGGTAGAGTCCGTAATTCTGGAGGTGGTCGTTTTCGTCTGGTATCCAATTCAGGGCGGCGTCGTAAAGTTTAATCAGAACCAGGTCGTTCGGTTCGATTAGGTCCGCCCAGCCGAGGATGTCGTCAATGCCCGGGTCTTCGTATTCCGGCTGCCCCCCTCCCATCCGCGTCAGGGATGCGCGCGGCGCCAGGTTGAGCACGAACTGGTCCTGTTGAAGATTGAGGCTGTCAACCACCTGGAGCGAAAGAAGGAAAAAGGTCGCCTTCAATTCCTCCAGGTCGGCGGAGTAGATGGTCGCCTCGGCGCGCGGCTGGCGCGTTACGGTTTTGGCTTTGCCGAACACTCTTGACCAACTTTCCTAACGGAATGTTTCGAGGAGGTCGTATGATGCCTTGCCAGTTGTATCCTCTTCGATTTTTTCTTTCTGATAGACATATTCAGCCTCTTCGGATGACCACGAGAGAATATCTCTGCCAGAGTATGTAATGCTTATATTTGTGATTTGTGGCCCTCTTCCGATTGTGCCCACCCCCCATGCCCCCTGCTTGTTAATTGCGTCTATTGTATTCCAGAGCAATTCTCCCAGCTTATAAACATCTTCTGGGTGAACGCGGATATATCCATTTATTGCATTGCGCCCTCCCCCGACCTTATCAGCACCTGCATAACGTAAACCCGAGACACTTACTTGTTTTAATATCATATCCCAGACCTCATCAGCCATTTCCCTTGAGACGCTTGCGATGATGCTGGCATTATGCCATTCCGCAGAATCGTCGAGCTTTATCCCGAGGAGTTGTTGTAGGATACTGAAAAAGGCATTCATCACGTCGAAGAATATCTTAAAGTATTCGGCGATTTCATCCAGAAGTTCGGGCAAGCCGTTGGTGTCACCGCGCATCGCCTTCAGGAGCGCCTGGCCCATCTTCGCCTGCGCCTTTTTTATATTAAAAACCATCTCATGCCCCGCCGCGCCGATTTTGATGTTCAGGCTCTCGAACTCGACGGAGAGGGCTTCACCGGCCCCAATCATCTCCTTTCTCGGCTTGTCGGTTTCCGCCAGCTTCTCAAGGTTCTCCGCCGTTAAACTTTCAATCCCGCCCTCCTTCACGAGCCCGATGATGTTGCGCGCCTGCTCGGTTCGGAGGCCGCCGACCTCCCTCAGCGTCCCGATGGCTTCCTCGCCGGTCCCCCACTCCTTCACAACCTGGCCGATGAGCCGCCGCAGGTTGTTCGGGTCGGCAAGCCCGGCCTCCTTGCGCTTCTGGTATTCGATGTAGGACTCGGCGGAGTCAACTTCGGTCAAGCCCATCGCCCGGGAGGCAAGACCACCTTCCCCCCGGATTGCCGTATTCAACTTCGTAAGCACGTCGGCACCGCGCAGTCCCCCGTAGCCTTCCCCGAGTTGGCCTATCCACGCTTGGGTTCCGATGAGCGCCGTCATGTCGTCTTCGCTCATCGCGTCCACCTGGGAACCGACAACTCCCGCCAGCTTCGAGGTCGCTTGGAATACTTCGTTCGCGCGACCGTAACCTCCCATCCCCGGCTGTTGAGTAAGAGCGCCAACCCGACGATAAAGCCCCTTCAGGCTTGTATCCGAATCCGGGCGGGTTCCACCCGCGAACTTGTAGGTGTTCAGTGTTTCGGCGAGCGCGGAGGGAGCAACCCCGTACATGCGCCCGACGGACAGAAACTCGGAAAACATCCGGTCATCGCCGATGGCCCCCAAGAACGCCGTCGCCGCCACTTTGGCCTGCTCGTTCACGTAGCCTTTCCCGCGAGCCGTGTCCAGCGAGCCGCCGGCGCCCATCGCGGTGAGGCGCTGCTTGGCCTCGTCGTAGACTACCCATGCCTGTGTGCCTTCTTCGAGACCCTTGCCGACGAGCGCACCGAACGGACCCATCATGCCGCCGAGGGTCGAGGCAACGCCACGGACGCCAGTGGCGACCAGTTCTCCGATTGTGCCGCCGACCTTGCCCCCCATTTTCATCCCGGCCTGCACCATCGAAGGGTCGCCCGTGATTTTCGAGAGCGCCGCACCCACCGCAAGGCCGAGTAACTTACCTGCCCCGACGGACCCCTGCTCCACGGCCTCGCCGACGACCGCCCCACCGGTTTCTATTACAAGACCCGTCGCGCGGCCCGCCGTCTGGAAGAAGGCTGCCGTTCCACCTCCACCGATGAGTGAGGCAGCGAGACCGCCGATGCTTTCAAGGGTATTGGCCGTAAACTTTGCCAGCTTGGCGGAGCCGATGAAGTCCCTGCCTCCACGCATAGCATGACGCGCGACATCCTCTATCTTGCCGGCCTCTTGGTTGATACGGCCCTGCACGTTTCGCAGGCCAAGCCCCAGGGCTCTCGTAATCGAGTTCCTGACGGCTAAACGACGCCTGAAGTCCTGTCGTAACTGCCTTTTTTCTTCCGGTGGCAGATTGAGATTTTCAGCATCACCAAGAGATAGGGCCATCTGCTGTTTTAGAAGTTCAATCTCCGTTTTGTTTATCTCACGCAGTTTGTTTACATATTGAGCCGCATCCCGCTTGTAAAGCCGTGCCTTGCGTTCAATCTGCTGAATCGCCCCGCCGTAGTATTGAAGACGCCGGCGACGTACATTCTTTGCCTCAGCCTTGAACCATTCGCTCGACGTTACGTTTAGCTTGCCCTCGATTAAAGAACCCGCCGCCGAAGCCACGGCACCGGCCGCCTCCGGCTCCATTGCTGTCCGGTTATACAGGCTCTGGGCCAAACTCGACAGTTCCGTTCGAGCCAAGGATTGAACCTTGGAACGGAAATCCATCAGTTCGCGTATGGCCTCGTCGCTGATACCCGGTAGGCGAAGCTCGCTGTCCACTATTCACCCGCTCCAGGAGGGCGACCAACCTCATACCCTCCCACATCAATTCCCACTTCTTGTATTCCCTGCATCCTACCCCCGCTAAGATGGCCCCTGCCACCAGGGTACAATTCGGCGGCCTCTGCCATTATATCTCCTTTTTGCGGCCCCTTAACAAGCTCGACGAGAAGGTTGAAGGCGTCGTTGAGAGGTGTAATCAGGGCCTTGAAGTGTCCCGCCAGGGCGTTCATGTGCTCGTCAACGTCACCGGTCCCGGACATGACATCCTGGAGCGTCATCACCGTCTCGGCTTGCAAGAGTTTGATGTTACGGATTATTTCAATTGATGCGTCCGCCGTTTGGAGGCGGCGGGCTTCCATGCCGACCGCGAAACTTTCTGCGCCCGAAATCATGGCCGCCGCTATCGGGTCCTCTTTCCCCAGTACCATGAGCTTCGCCATCTCCTCGAACTCCTCCTTACTCGTCCCATAGGCTTCCTGGAGCTTGCGAGCCTCCTCCTGCCTCAGACCAAGCAGGCCGGCCAAGGCGCGCTGTCCGACGAACCCACCCCCGTAGACCTCGCTCGTATGCCGCAGAATCGCCCCGAAGGTCTCGGCATTCGCCATCCCTTCCTCAAGACGCTGCTCGGCCATAAGCCTCGATTGCAAGCCTTGGCCGGGCGTGTAACCGAGGGCTTGCAACATGAACTCTCTACGCGCCCCCCCACCTCCCCCCTCGGTGATGGCCGAATTGATTCTGCCGAGAAAGTTTGCGCCGCGCTCGCCTTGGTAGGCTTCTCCCATCTGGCCGATGAGGGCCTGCATACCCATGAGCGCCTGCACGTTCTCCTTTCCCATCACGTCCTTCTGGCCCATCATCTGCTCGGAGAGCTGCGCCGTGCCAGCCAGGAACTCGGGGAGTCTCGCGTGGCCCAAGCCACTACGTCTTGCGGCACCGGCGCCCATCCGCATCACGTTTTCCCAGCCTGGGCCGCCCGGCATCGTCCCGCCGGCCATCCGAAAGATGGGAGCGTAAGACAACTGCTCTTCCGGCGTAATACCATGCCCACGCCCGAATCGAAGAAACCCCTCGAACCCCGCCGCTCCACCGGTCGCTTGTAGGAACCCGCCAGCAGCCTCGGCCCCCTCTTCGGTAACGTAACCCATGCCGCCTGCGGTTCCGAGCATCCCCCCGCTACCGCCCATCGCGGTGAGACGTGCGGAGGCGTCGGAGCGCATCATGCCGATTTGAGCCGACCTCTCAATGGACTGGCCGGCCATCGCGCCGAAGCCGGGAAGCGCGGATGCTATCATCTCTCCGGCGCCGGCGATGACGTTCCCCGCTACTGTTCCTGCGAAACGCCCGCCGGCTGCTCCTATTCGCGCTCCCGTCCGGGCCAGGTCGGGGACATGGAGGATTTTACCTACGATTGCCCCGGCCGCCGCGCCAAGCGCCATACCGGTAATTTCCGTCCCCTTGGCGACGACCGTTGCCGCACCCCGCGAGGCCATCCCGATGCCGGCCCCCAACGCCGCGCCTACCCCCCCGTAGAACGCCGTCGCCGAACCGCCGAACATCGCCGCGCCGGTCATGCCTGCCGTTCGGAAAAAACGGTCAATCAGTTGACTTGGCCGCTGAACTATCCCCTCGAAACGCCGACTCTCGCCTCTCTCGTTTTGGATTTTCTGCTGAATCTCCTCGCGCCCCTGCCGGACGTATGAGCCGAAGCGCGAGGCGAAGTCCCGAAGATTCGACAGCCTCCCCTTGGGCGCCCCCGCCTCTTCGGGAGCGTCCGTTGACACGGCGCGGTCTTCGGTTCGACGCTTCAGTTCATCAACACGCTCAAGGTCCTCAAGGCTTCTCTGGTGCTGACGCATCTCGGCTGTCTGTTGCCGAACAGTGTCTTTAATGGAGTTTAGATATTCCTCTTGGGCCTGCGTGCTGCGCTTAAATGGAACATCTTTATCAAGTCGGCCCATCACGTCAGGCTTTTCGCCTGCCGCTTGTGGGCGGTCCATGAAGGGGCTAGGCTTGCCTTTGGATGGGTCCCGAGTAAGGCCAGCACGATTAAGCATGGCCTCTTGGTCGGCCTCAAGCTGGTCAATCTCGCTACGCTTGGCATCAACGCCAGACAGGTCGCCCTTAATGCCGTCAAGTTGCGACTGGATTGACCGCAGGCGACGTTCTATCTCGTCAAGTTCGCCCGTGTCAATCTGTAGCCGTACTCGAAGTTCCTCTTCATCCGGCATGGGGTGTCCTATCCCTCTTCTTTCAACGCCATTATGATGTTATACTGGCCGGCCATGAGCGACCGTTCCTGCTCCACCGTCAGGGTCTTTCCCAACATCTGCTCGAACTGACGGACAAACCTCTCCATCTCCTTTTCGTCCCGGAATGCAAGCGCCGAGCCTATTAAAGTTTGGGCGGATATTCCACCGCCGGCGAGGAGACCACCCCGCTGCGCGAGAGATACGGCCTCTTCACCAGAGATTTTACGCATATCGGAAATGCTGATTCCACGCACGCGACTTGCCAGGCCAAGGGCAAGCTGCTCCACCGGTTCACCCAGAACGTCAATGGAGCCTTTCAGCCGCCCGACGGCGCCCTTCATCTCCTCGGGACTGCCACCACTTAGGGCGAGCTTTATAACGGTCATCGCATCTTCGGAGATTTTCTGGAACGTCTCAAGCAGTTCATGGGATGAACTGCCTATCTGAATGTTTATACCCTCAATCTGCTGCGTAAAGAATGCGCCAGCCCCAATCTTCATGGCTCGCTCAGACTCTTCCGCCGCTATCCGCTTTGACTCGCCCTCCAAGTCCTCGGTTCCGAGTAAAGTTTGAATTGACTCAATCCGCATCCCAGGCACCGCCTGGCGCATGGCAAGTATTTGACGAGACTGGTCATCACCGTATTCTTGTTTGACTTGTGCGACCAGCCGCGAAATCGCCCCTGGGTCGAATATCCCCGCCTCGTAACGCTCGATGCGTTCCCCAAGAGAGCCGCCACCCCTTCCGGCCGTCCGCCACATGAGTTGGCGAGCGTAAGGGTCCTGGTTCTGCGTCATCGCGCCTTGAAGGTTTCCAAGAAACCGGACACCGTATTGGCCGCGATAGGCTTCCCCCTGCTGGGCGAAGAACCCTTGCAGGCCGATTAACTGATTCAGGCCAGTCTCGCCCAACTCGTCGCGCGCCCTCATGCTCAGGTCGCTCAAGGCCGACAACGACGTAATCTGCTCACCGATACGGCCCGTTCCCATCCCCGCCCGATGCGTCGCCCCCGAGATTCGCTGAAGGATTCCACGGTAGCCTTGGAGCACGCCGGCTCGGCGGGCGATTGTGGCGACCTCGATGGCCTTCTCGGGGTCAACGCCGTACATGCGGGAATAGCGCATCGCATGTTGGCTACCCTCCGTTGTTCCCGTCACGCGGGCATACTGCTCCATGATTTGCATTGTCTGGCCGTGGCTGTAACCGAACATTAGATTCTGGCCGAGAGTGCGTTGCATTCCACCGCGAAGCAAGGCCGACATCCGCGTGTGCTGCTTCTCGAACTGGTAATAGACCGGAACCGCCGCGTCAATCGCGGCACCGGTCATGGTCGCAACGGCCGTGGTCATCTCGGCGATGGCCCCGCCTGCGGCTTGGATTGCAGTCGCGCCGATTTCACCTATGCCGGCACCGACCTCACCTCCAATCGCCGAGCCTATTCCGATACCCTTTGCGGCACCGGCGATGACTCCGGCTGGCCCAGCCGTCAGCAGGCCGACGATGGCGCCACCGAGAGCACCGAGCACACCACCGAGAATTGAACCACCCAGGGTCGCAGCCTCGCGCGTGGCGGCAGCCAATCCCATGCTTACCGCCCGGACAGCACCACCCGCCAGACCGCCGGCTGCCCCGAACACACCAGCGGCTGACCCGGATAGGGCGGCGACACCAGCCATCCCCACCCCACGGCCCATCCGCTGACCTACAGAAAAGTCCTCCCTCCTCTTTATCGCGTCCCATGCCCGCTGCCCCAAGGTGCGCTCCATCTCCCCGGATTCCTTGGTTCTCCGCTCGATTGTGCGAGATGTCGCGCCGAGAACGCCCGTGTTCTCCTCAAACATCTTTTTGCGTTCCTCAAAGGCGGCCTTATATGCTTCTGGGGCATCCTCCACTTCTTTTGGGATGTTAAAACGTATCTGGTCCCAGGTCGTTACCTTGTCTGCCTGTGTGTCAACCTTGCGCGCCAAGTTCGTAATATCACGCTTCAGGACTCCAGCCTGGACGCGCTGTTTTATAATGCTAAGGCCCTCCTTGAGCGACCGCCCACGAACGGTCGCCACGTTGGCCTCAACCTTCTCGTAATCGGTAATTAAACGCTCCACAGTTCGAGTGGCCGATTCCTGGCCGCTCGTTCCGGGAGCGTTCGCAGTCCGTGAGAAGTTTGGGGCCGCACCTCCAAATGAGGTGGGCTGCCCCAGGGTCTCACGCGCTTCAGGCGAAAGGTTGCCGCCGAATAAACTAGACGGGTCCGGGCTCATCCGGCTCCCCCTCGTCCTGCTTACGCCACGAGATAATCTCGTCTTCCTCGATTACCGGGGCGTCAACGACTCCGAAGTCCAGCCTGGGGATGTTCTCCGACCCGCCCTCCGGCTCGGGCAACTGCATCCCACACTCGGCACAGAAAACGCCGTAGACCTGCTGGTGCTTACACTCAGGGTTCAGGCAGGTCCTCGGCTTGGACCTCCATTCATTCGGCGCGCCGCACTCGTGGCAGAAGTCACCTTTGAACCAAGTCCCACATGCCTTGCAATAACAGGCCCCGAGCTTGACCTGCTCGGCGTAAAACTCGGTTATCATCTCTGTGTAGGTCGCCGTAAACTTTGGGTCGTCCCGCGTGAAGCCGTACTTGTCCCTGTACCAGTATTCGATGCTATGCGCCAGGCTCCGGGCTTCCCCCGGCATCGTCTCCCGATACCAGGCTTTCGTCGGGACGAAAGGGTTTGGCTCCCACCTCGTAGGCTTTCCAGAGGGTGATTATCCGGTCTGCCATGCGCTCCGCCGAACGGGCGTCATCCCGTTTGCAGCGGACGTTTTCGACATCTTGGAGGGCCTTCTGGTATGCGTTGGTTACATGCAGGAGTTCCGTCTGGGAAGAAAACGAGTCGTGGAAGCCCTGGCAATCCTTCGGCCAGCTCACGGCTGCCAGTTCCAGAAGCGCCTGACACTCCAAGATTGCCTCTGCTTCCCGGTCTAGGTCGGCAAGGGTTCCCCCCTCGTCACTGGCAAGCGTGGCGGCGAAGGCCACTTTGGTCACGAACTCCTCCCACCAGGAGAGAGGCCGGAAGGTGTAGGTCTTGCCGTTGACCTCGATGACGATGTTCTTGGCGTCATCCGCGACGGTCCAGCCGCCGAAGTAGGTGTCGAAGTTGCCCGGTCCGCCATCGTTCGTCTGCGGCCACTTTGTGACAGCAAACTCCAAGGTCGCCCTAATTAGGGCGATGTTCTGGTAAACGAAGTGAACATCACGAAGGCGCCCGTGCATCAACTCCGAGGCCCGCGTCTTGCGGCTCACGGTCTCCTCGCGCCACGTCAGAACGCGGGCCTCGAAGCTATTCCCCTCAAAGGTGAAAGTGAAAGTCTCGGTTTTCATGGTAATCCTGTTTTTTTTGTTTTTTCTGTCTCTTAGACTTCGCCGTTGTAGAATCCCAGGGCGAAGAAGTTCATGCTCATGCCGACCAGGCTGCCCGGTGACACGCGCATGTTCCAGCGCCCGACGCGCGCGCTCCGAACGATTCCGATGGACTTCTCCTCGCCGTAAGCCTTCTCGTTGGCGTAAAGGCCAATGTCCGTGTAACCGCTGTAGAGTACCTGTTCGCGGTCCGGGAAAATCGGCCGGCCGGTGACGGAATCCACCATGTCGTCAATCGGCTCGTTGAAGATGCGCGCCATTTCGAGGTCGGCCGTGCATCGGTAGTCCGCCGGGATGAACTCCTGCGGACCCTGCTCGCCAATCTCGGGAACTGGTTGAATCCCGAGGTCTACCGAGACATTGCAGGTCGCCCCACGGCCTATCGGTCGGCCGCCGAGCTTGAGAATCACATGCGGCGCGGCAATCGTGGGGTTTTTGCCATCCCATCGGGGCGTAATCTCCATCTCTCCTCCTTAATTTGAACTCGGAGGCTAGGAACTTACCTGTACGTTAGACAGGATGAAGTTGACCGGCCCCGGTAGGTTTAGGCTTTCGTCGTTGTACCAAGCGTCCGCGACACGGTGCATGTTGGACACCGTGAAGGCCGGAACGGGGTCGCGTTCGTCGTCCCCGTAGTCTTCGACCAGACGCCCAAGGCTCACTTGGGTTTTGAGGAAGCTGGTCAGAGTCTCAAACAGTTCTGAGGCCCCCAGTTTGCCTGTGTGAGTTCCGATGTATTGGTCCATCGTGAGGATTTGGTCACGCAGGATGTAGTCGAGGGTGCGCCGCAGCGAAATCTCCGGCGTCTGGGCGGTCTCCGTCCACTGGCCGGCGAACTGAAGCGTCGAGAGTCCCTGGACGACGCGGTAGGTGGTTCCGCCGGGTTTCTTCACGACAGCGAGAACGCCGTTGTCAATGCAGTCCTCTTGCTCGGCCTCGGTCAGCGCGTACTCCAGTTCGATGATTTTGCCGACGAGTTTCCGAGTCAGGGGCTCCATCTCGGGCAGGCCGGCTGCGACGCCGCAAACTTTCGCGGCCAGCATGTTGCTGCCGTAGTTCGTCGCCACACCCGCGTCGTTGTATGCCGTGAAGCCAGGGTAGCAATGGGCGATTCTGTCGGAGTTCAGGACCGTCGCGTTGTTTTCCACGGTCGCCAGCGCCGTTCCGTAAGCAACGCCGGTGAATCCGACCCGCCTGTAGGTGATGCAGTTCTCGTCAACAACAGCCCAGACGGCCGCCGAAGTCGAATCAACCCACTCCAACTGGACATCCTCGTTGTTCACCTGGGCCAGCGCATCCTCATAATGCGTCGTGGTCGTGACGCCCTCTATGCCGCCGGCGAGATAGGTGTAACCTACCACCTTCAGAATCGTATCCCGAGCGGTGTTGATTTCGGCGGTGACGTAATCGCTGTAGTTATTTACCCAGTCCACAACGATTGCCTGATAAGCGGTCAGGTACTTTGCAGTGAGGATGCTGATGGCCGTCTGGTCGTCAAGCGTGGTGCTCGCCAGCGTCCGCGAGGTGGTCGGCAAATACGCCCAAAGCGTGCAGGTGTAGTTCGCGTGGTCGTTGATGGCGTTTACGAGCTTCTGAATCGTGTTGTATGCCGGTGCCGTCAGGTCAATATCTAAGTTATCCTCGGTCGCGCCGGTGCAGGATGTCGTCAGGGTATTGCTGGCAATGGTCAGGGTCGCCGGGTCGCCCGCCCCCGTGTAGGTGATTGAGCAGGCGATGCCGAGGTCATCCCCGACTTCGTACACATCGTCGTTCGTGTCGTGGATGGTGAGCTTGCTGGCGTCAGCCCCGCCGTTGGTGCTCTCCTCGACTTTGTAGCGGATACCTGTCGTCAGCAATCCGTAATCCACCGAAGTCAGGTCTATCGAGTCGTCGTCCCCGGCCTCAACGAGCGTCGTCGATGACTGCGTGGCCGGGTTTACCCTCATCGCGTAAACGACAGAGGCTCCCCTTTTCTCCCCGCCGGGATAGTAGAGGTTCCGCAGTCCGTCCACGAGAGGGCCGCTGCCGAGGATGCGCTTGGCTTCCTCGTAACCCTTGACGCGGTAATATCCGACACTTGCCGGAGCCCCCTTCGTGCATTCACCGATAGCCACGATGTTGTTCACGGCACCCAGAACAACAGCCAAGCCGAACCCTGAGATAGCGTCAACTGCGGCTTGGGGGATTTTCAGCGTTCGACCACCGAAGTTTACGGCACCCATCTCTTACACCTCCAGTTGCTTGAGGATGCCGGCATATTGAGCTTTTTGCTCCTTCGTGCCGCCATCGGTGACGAGTTTTATCCACTCGGAAAGTTTAATCTCGTTGACCGGTGCCGCCCCCACGATGTCGCAAAAGCGAAGCCACTCCGCCGTTGTCTTGTTCGCGGAAAGCCAGTCAACTCCCATGATGAGCTTGAGGGCCTTTATCCGGGCCATGATTTTTGTGTTCTTGCCGTAAGTCCCGATGAACTCGCGCAAGGAGATGCGGGGTTCGGCTGAGGTGGCCGGTTCCACTTTGGCGACCGGCTCTTCCTGCTCCGCCTCTTCTTCCTCCGGCTCAACGGCAGTCTCCGGCTCTGTCGCATCGGCCATCTCTGGCTCTTGCAGATGCCCCTCTGCGGCCTTTTTCTTTCCCATGCTCACTCCTATGTTGAACTCGGCTCAACGTCGCCGAGGGCGTAAGTTAAAGTTTCCAGGCTTGTATCCCGACGGATGTAAAGCGCGTTCATCATGGTCAGCACTACGCCGCCCTCAAACTGAAACTTTCCCTCGTCCGAGGAGGTGAGAACCCGGTCGGCCTCCTGGCGAATTGACGGCATCATGTATCCGAGGGCGGTCAAAAGGCCATCTTCACTGGCGATGACCGCCACAGCCGCCGTCAGGGCAATCAACATCTTTTCGTAGGTTTCAATGTTCGGGGTGCGGACACAAATGCGAACCGACGACTGAACCCGCTGCTCGAAGAACTCGTAGAGCTTGCCCGTTTCCGGGTCTTGCGTGTATCCAGCGTGTTTGTTCAACTTGGGTTCTATCTCGCTTCCACCCGTTCGCTGCACGTAGACATTCGCATCCACCTGGTCCTGGGGCGGGAAGGCGTAAATGAGAATCGGAGCGGTCAACCCCTGGGCGGTAAAGAAGGTCGGCAGGATAGATTTGAGGGCGTGCATGGTATCAACCTTGAGGTTGAACGCATGTTTGAGCGCCGCCGTGGCCGCCAAGGTAATGCTGCCCTCAACCGCAACCGCATAATCGCGCGTTACGGCGGGCGGTGTGCCGGATAACCCGAAGGTGTAAGCCGCGATGTACCACGTATCATCCGGCCCCATCTCTTCATGGACGAGCGTAAAGCCCTCGTACTCCGGCGGGGCCTTGCGTACTCTGGCTTCCACGGGTCGGTCGTAAAGCAGAACTGCGTCCGGGTCATCCGGTCCCGAGATGTCGTCTGTCTTTTTCCCGACCACCCTGACCGCGATGAGGCTGGTACGGTCGGCCGGCAACTGCCAGCTCGCCGTAATCGCGCCACCGTCGGGGTGCGAAGCAAGGGTCAACGACCGTAGTGGATTAGGAACCGCCATACTGGTCCGTGATTCGGGTGAAGAACGCAGAAATCGCCATCGAGGTCATCATGGCCGCTTCCGGCCGGAAGGCGTCGAGCGCCCTGTGGATAAAGTGCTTTCCGGTAGTTCCTGGGTGAATCCAACTGTACGGGTCGCTTTTATCGCTCACGGCCCGGTAAGTGGCGTAACTTGCGTGATGCCCTTCTCCTTCTCGCCGCAGTCCCGCCCAAGGCGAAGATTTCCAGGTGTAGCCCTTGGCAATAGTTCCAAGGCCCCTGTAAATCTTCTGTCCCGTTGCGGCCTTCCACTGCGCCTTGTTCGCCCTCGCCAGCCGTTGAATGTTCAGTGACGACCGCTGCCCCCAGGGCGTCATCGGGCTGATTGAACTGCCATCCGCTCCCTGCGCTGCCCTTTTTATCTCGGTCGGCATCCTCGGTGTGTAGGCGCCTCCCGTAAGACCTGTTCCCGTTCCCGCCGTTGATTCCGTACCATGCCGGAACCGGATTATGTTGTACCGGCCCCCATCCTTCGCGGTTCTTGCCTTTGGTCCCGCCAGAAGTCCAGGCTTCATGTCGAAGGGATTTGAGCCGAACTCCAAGGCCCTGACAGCCGCCCCCTTTATTATTAAATAACCGATGAAAGGTTCTGCGGGGTCATATTCCGTCTCCGCGTTCTGAATGGCTTCGATGACGGTTCCAGATGATTTTATTCCGCTCTGACCAAGCGATTCGATGATGTGTCCCCTCAACCGGTCCAGCATGGCCGGCATGAGTTCCGTTATCTCCGGCACATCCTCGCCGGTTCGCCGGACGATTTGCATTCCGAGATTGACCGCGCTTTTTAGCGCGCCCAACTCAACTATTAGGTCGAGGTTTCCTTGAGCGTCCATCAGCTAAACTTTCCAATCAGGGCCGTCAATAGAGCCGTTACCAAGGCGCTCGCAGACACGATGAATGCAACCCAGATTTTCACCCGGTCGCTTTTGCGTCGGCCAAAACTCAACACGAGGTCTGCCATATCCTTTTTTAAGCCCTCAAGAGTTCCGTCCAGTTTTCCGCGCCATTCAGCGCGAAACAGACGGTCATCGTTGTAGCTTTTCCAAAGTTCCTCCACGTTTTCCTCCGCTTTATCTGCACGACCCTCAAGATGTGAAACGCGAACCTTTATAGACCCACCGTTTCCCTCGCTTGCATCGGTCATCTCAACTCCAGCCTTCTAAGCCCAAGACGCCGGGGAAGCGTGACGCCCTTGGAGGTCCGGGTGAACGGAAGGTCGCTGAAGACCACGTAAACCGGGTTGTATTTGTAGGTGACGGTGTAGTTAGAACCCTCCAACGGCTCGCCTTCCTCGTGAAGCCAGGTTATCTCATTCCCCGAGACCGTATAGTCCGTGCCCTCAACATAAGTCGTCGCTCCCTGCACGATAGAATCCACCGAGACGACGTGAGGCTCACGGAGAACGTCCTTTTCGGCGGAACCCCTGGCTATTACCTCCTCGCGGGTTTCGCGCCTCAGATTCAATTTGAGGCGGTCTCCCGGCTTTACAATTTCGAGGTAAGTGTTGTCTGTTGCCACGGTCGCCACGAGGTCGCCAGCCTCCAAAATCCCCGCCTCCACAAACTTTAAGTGGCTCTTGACGCCCGTAATCAGGAAGGTCGTCTCCGCTCCCGTGCCGATGGCGAAGCCGGTGCCGAAGCAGTAGGGGCAAGCCGGGCTCGGATGTCCATGCGCCACGCAGTCACAGGCTCGGCCGGGATAGAACGTAATGGTCTCCCCCCGCACGTTGATGAACGAGTCAAGCCGTTCTACGTTGTGGCTGGGGTGAAAGAAAACCATTAAAGAATCGCCATTTCTATCGGGAAGTAGCGGAACCTGCATTGCTCTATCAGTTCATCCAGTAGCTTTTTGTGCATGTCTATGATGCGCTCGAACCCGCCGGTGGAAACCGACTCGCTCACACCGTCAACCGATGTGCTGTAGCTGGAGGCAAAGTTTTCATTCGCGCCCGGACTCAGGTTGACCAGAATCTCCATCGCGGTCTTGCGGCCGATGAGGTCCACAATCTCGGTCGGAATCTTGTCAACCGTTTCCCAGCCGACCTGGTAGTCAATTTGGAAACAGTTTGGAAGAGTATTGAGTAGCCGGTCGTCGTGGCTTCCGCCAAAGATGAATGGGAACGGCGTCACACCGCCCGTCTCGGCAAAGGCCATGCCGACGTTAAAGAAGAACGGGGCAATCTGAACGCCGCCCATCTGCTTCTTGAGCCGAAGTTGGTTGGAGTCCGCCGTATAGATTACGGTGTTATCGTAAGGGTTGAGCAACTTCAACGAGTTGATGGCAAGAATCGGCTGGTATCGAAGCTGAATGAAAAACCAGCCTTGAACCTCTCGCGGTTCGAGGTCGTAGGGCTCGTCCATCTTATCGTATGCGCCAGAAAAGATTGAATCGTCGGTTATGACGCGCCCGGAAACCAACAACGTATGGAACTGCGCTTCTATAAAGGACTCCGCCGATTGGATGAAAAACTCAATGTCCTCATTTTCGAGCACGGAAGTCACATTGGGTATGGCGGACAAATACCGAGAGCGGATGATGTCTGCTGTAAGGCCGCTTTTTAGTGTCATGTCAGCCCTTATGCTGTGAGGGGGGCGGAAGGCGCCCCCCGCCACTTTCGGTTTCAGCGGCTACCGACGGCCTGCTAGGCCGGCGGGTCCGACTCTCGCTGCGGAATCGGGTCGAGGATGACAAGGATTTGGTAGTCTGTGCCTAGCGCATCCCCCGCCAGGTAAACGGATTCCACCGCTACCGGCAGGTCGAGCCGGTCCGACCCCTGGGCGAGCGTGAAGTAGGTCGTTCCACCATCGAAGCTCACGGTCAGGTCGTGCGTCGAATCAGAGTTGTAGACGTAGATGTGCGAACTTCGCCTGGTGAAAGAAACCTCGGCCGGCGTGTCGGTAATTGTCCCGTTGAAGTGCTCGACATCCGACGCCCCAACATCAATCACGCGAAGTGCTCCGCGCTGGATAGCGTCATACTGCTGTCTTTTGATGTCGGGCGATGAGCCGCCGTGGAAATCCTCGTCATCGGCCCGCTTGAATACCGGGGGGTTGAGTCCCATGTTTACTCCGCCCAGTTACCGACGATTTTCACGTCAATCGTTTCCGTCGCGCCGTCTCCGTGTGCGAAAGTGAACCCCGTTGTCGCCTTGGATGAGACGACGTTAGCTTCCGCCAGGCCAATGACCAAGAAGTCGGTGTCCAGCATGTCGGGCAAATCAAGGGTGTCGAACAGAATGTCGGTTGAAGTTCCGGCTCCATCGCAGGTCAACGTGACGGCCTTCTCCATGTTGAGTTTCAGGGCCATCGCGTACAGGTCGTCCGTGAGCTTCGTGCCGTCCTCCTGCGGGCCGGTCGCAAGCGTCCGCCCGACAATCGCGGCAAACCGCTCCACGGGGATTTGCGTGTTGAAAGCCAATTACGGCCTCCTCTCTGTGTAAAGTTTAGGAGACCTACTCGTCCCAGTTGCCGATGATAGCTACGTCGAACTTCGCGGTCGCACTGGAAGTGTGAGCGAAGGTGAAGCCGGTCGTCGCTTTCGAGGAAATCGTGGCGACTGCGGCTCCCCCAACCACGAAGAAGTCGGTGTCCAGCATGTCGGGCAGGTCAAGGTCTGCGAATAAAACCGCCGTCGTGGTCCCCGAACCGCCGCACTCCAGTTCGACGCACTTTATCATGTTCAGCTTGAGGGTGGTCACGCGACCGGCGGAGCCGAGCACGCCGCCGCCTTCGACAACACCCTCGGCGACCACATCGGCCACCTGGGCGTCCCGTGCGGTCGTGGGCGGGATTTGCGCGTTGAAGTCCATTTATCCTCCCGGAAGAAAGTGTTGAGCTGTCCCTATGACAGCATTTCCTTTGCGGTTGCGACCAGTTTTTCCGCGAAAGTTTCGCTCAGGTCGCAGTCTTGAACCAGCACGTTCACTTGGGCCTCCGCCAGTTCCGCTATGGAACAGAACCCGGCGTCGCGTAGCTTCTGAGCGATTTTCGGGCCTACACCGTGAAGTTGGGTCAATTCGTCCTCGACCCCGCCCTCCACTTTGGCACCAGCAACCTTTGGTCCCTTGCCTTCCTGTGGCTTTGCGCCCTTCTGTGTTTGTTCCATCCGTGTGTAGAGCGAACCCTGAAGAAGCGCACAAGCCACGACCTCGGGCACGGATACCGTGCAGATGCCGGGTTCATCGCTTGCCTCGAAGGTGACGAGATACTGTTTCTCAGCCCCTTCCTCTTTGTAGGTAACGAGCGTCGTTTCGTCCGGCTTCTTGTTTCGGACCCTTAACCTTGTCATGTTTTGTCCTTTCGGTTCCTATCCCCGGCCCGGTTACAAGGCCGGGCCGGGGTTTTCACTCAAGGTTAGGTGAGCCCGAGCCACGCGGCGTCGTAGGGGGTGTTCTTGAACTCGATGTTCCTGGTGGGATATTTCACTATGGGCGTACCCATCAGCATCTCCAGGAACGGAATCACGGCCGACGCAGCCGGATAGAGGTTGAACTTGGAAATCGGGATGTATTGCCCGAACTCCAAGCTCTGCTCACCCGGGGTCATCGAGAACATGAACGCGCTGATGCAGCCGGGGCGGTACTGGTTGATGTCAACGTAGGTGGTGGTCCCGCCGGCTGTCTTGGCGACGCGGGTGACGAAGCGCATGTCGGCGGCCGTTGCCGTCCCGTCGGTCTTCGACCGGTAGATGATGTAGCCAGTCTCGGAGTCTTCGGCACTCGCCACGATGGCGAGGCTTACGTGCTGGCCGGCGGTGACGGTGATGGATGCGGACGCGGTGGACGTGGAGTATCCCCGGTGATTGTAGGACTCGACGCGGTAGTAGTAGTCACCGGCCGGGATGTCCCCATCGCTTCCGCCCGGTGTCCCCGTGACTGACGTGGGCGGCGCCGGGTTCGTGGTTTTGTCGCCAGCCGGGGCGCCGGTCTCGGAGCGGCAGAACGGACGCAGGTGCAGGTCGTACTTGACTTTGACCGCCCCGAAGGCCGTCTGAATCGCGCTCACGTCCGAGCCCAGAACCATATACTGCGGGTTGTTGTCCACGGTCCAACGGACGGCCGGGTCGAGGTAGCGGTTCATCAGGCTCTTCGTGGTGAGGCAGACCGCCATGTCGGTCGGCTTGCCGAAGGCGCCCCAGGAGGAGATGACCTGCGAGGCTTCCCGAATCTTGTCAATCGTGGGATAGTCGCCCTCGCAGTCTATGATGTTGTTGGGCGCGCGGCTTGCCATCACCGAATGGAGACCGTTGAACTCGTAGTCGTTTATCGCCTCATCGGCGAAATAGAGCCCACGGCTCACTTCGGTCAGGATTTCCAGAATCCCGTTGGCCTCTTCCTCGGCTACGGCTTGGATGTTGCCGACGTTGGACTCGATGCTCTTGACGTAGGTAACGTCGCGCCTCGTGCTCATCATCTTGGCGACGGCGTTCTTGAGTCCGTAGGTGCCGGACGATTGCTGCGCGAGAGCGTCCTGGCCGGTGAAGAGTCCCTGTTTGGAACCCACACCGGTTTGCTCCGGCCAGTAGGTGATGATGTTCTTCATCGGAATCTTCTGGATGCCGTCCCACATCCAGAAGTGGTCTTTCTTTCTCTGGACAACCCGCGCCATGTTGGCCGAGATGTCCACTGTGGCGAACGCCTGGCCGCCAGCCAGAGTCGAAAGGTCGGTTTCCGCGCCGGCGTAAAGGGCCTTCGCCAAAGTTTGCAGGGACTCCGCGTCTTCCATGTCGAGACCCGGAAAGAGTCCCCCGAGGGCGTCATACCCGTGAGGCATTGCCCCTCCTCTCAAAGTTCATGTGTTGAAGATTCAAACCCATGCCCGCCCTACTTCGGGTCCGCTTGCCCTTTGGCATCGCGGTGCATCTGGACGAGTACGGGAGCAACGGTTTTAACGAACTCAGCCTTGTCCTCACGGTAGAGGGCGGAGGCCCCGAGGTCCGTCAGGCCAGCAGGCAACAGGCCCTTGGCGAAGGCTTGGTCAATGGCCGCCTCGCGTTGCTTGTCGTCGCCGATGAAGGAGACCTCGACAATGGCCTTCGTAATTTCCTCGGGCAAACCGGTGGGGGGATTAACCTGCCCGCCGATTCGGCCGGTATCTTGCCCCCCTCTCGGCTTGAGCCCCTGTGCGTCGGCGAGGTTGGCAATCTGCCTCATGCCCGGAGAGACCGTCTCGCAGAGGCTTTTCAGCAGCCGGCCCATGACGACTTGGTTCTGCATGATTTTCTTGAGGCGAGGGTCGGGCCTGACCCGGAGACCCTTTTCCATACGGGCCTCGGCAATGCCGCCCGTTGACGAACTGGAATTCCAACCACCCATCTCCTTTTTTACCTTGGAACGCTTCTTTTTCTTTTTTCCCTCTTCCTCTTCCTCCTCCTCTTCACCCTCGCCCTCTTCGCCGAGGTCGAAGTCTTCGTCCTCGTCGTCTCCCTCGCCCCAGGTGTCCTCATGGCTGACGCCCTTCAGGAAACCGTCGGGGTCGAAGTCGTCCAGATGCTCCTCAAGCTCCTCGGTGCTGCGGTCTATGTCCTCGTTCAGCTCGTCAAGGCTCTTGAACAAGTCCTGCTCGAGCTCCGAGAGACCGTCGTTTTTCTCAGGCATTATCCCTACCTTTCGCGCCTGTGGTCGGGTTGTAAGCCAGCCAAAGCGTCTTACACGCCGATTTGGCCTTCTCACCACCCAAACCTAAGTAGCGGGTGACGTAAGTTACGATGTCCTTCTTTTGCAGCCCCTTCTTGAATGCGCCGCTCTCGTCGCACCAGGAGCCGCAGTCCTTGGCAATAATCCGCGCGGGCTCATCGTGTTCCTCGACACCGGACAATGCCTGGCCCCCCTTCACCTGGGCTAAATCGGTTTCCGCAGATGAAGAAAGGGCCTTGAGAAAAGCGGAGAAGCTGTCTGTGGCTGAAATGTTTGTGTCCGAGTTTACCGGACTTGGAGTTACCGCGAGTGAGGTCCAGATGATTTTTGTAGTGTAGACACCATTCTCCTTCTGGAAGGTCTTGATGCGCTTGCCCGCGATAGAGGCTCTGAACCGCTTGGGTGGATTGCAGTGCAGCCCATCCCAGAGGTCGTCCGCGAGCTTGTCGCCCTGGTGCAAGACCGCCCTCACGTAGGCATCGTTCCCCCGGAACTTTAATTCCAGAGGGTATCCGATGATGTCCTTCGGGTCGGGAACGTCCTTGTTGCGTTCCCCCGCGTGATGGTAGTCAAGGAAGCCGTTTTGAAGGAAGTAATCGGACGATTCCCTTAAAGCGTTCGTGGCGATAGTCTCTTCCTGGAGGTCCGGTTTCTCGGTATGCGCGTGCAAATAAATAACACGCTGGCCGTCCTCGGCGATGGCCTTTTCGATGTTCAGCTCGAATCTTACGACCTCGGACTGTTCCATTTGGTCCCCCGAGACGTTTTTTAGTTTAACGGAAATCGAAAATCTGTCAATTTAATTGGATTTCTCAACCGAAAGTGGGCCACCGGTATAAACAAGGGCGGCGTCCTCGCGGTCCCAATCCTGTTCCTTACCTTTGTTTACACTCATCACCATCTGCCCGCCGACCGAGTGGGCGTATATCTTCAGCTTCACGGCACCTGGCAGCGTATCAATTACATTGCTGATGATGAACGGCTTTTTCGCCGCCTGTCCGTCTACCTCACGTCCGGTTCCGACCTTCGCCGCCTGCACCAGAGCCCGCATGAGCGCCTTGGCCTGTAGGTCCGATTCCGGTTTGAACCCAAGGCAAAACATGTATCGCCGACCGACGGGCGCCTTGGCTTCTCCGGCCTCGACCTCCTCATTGATGTGGCCTTTCGCACCCTTGATTGTCATGGCAATCGGCTCGACCATGTAGGGAACCGCGCCGATTCGAGACAGAACACGTTGCAGGATGTTTTCGCCATGCCTGTCGTATTCCGCCCGTATCATGTAGGCGACCGTCGGGTCTTCCGAGAAGAGCGCGGATACCAGGTCTGCCTTGGCTATGATGTAGTCGTTGACGCCTTCCGCGATGAGATTATCCCCGAACTTCTCCGCCTTGTGGGACACGAAGCTCTCGTACTTGCGCCGCTGGACAGCGACAACATGGTCCTGGAACTCTTTCACGTACTCCTCGGGGTCAACCTGGGGCTTCCCGGGCTCCCCTTCGTCGGTCTCCTCCTGGCTCGGCTCTTCTTCTTCCCCTACGTCCTCCTCTTTGTTCGGTTCGTCGTCCTCAACGGCCTTGGTCGCCTGTATCGGCGGAACCGCGTTGCCGGTTTGGGGCGGCACCTGTCCGGCCGGTTGTCCCCCCTGCTGGGGAGGGGCCTGCACCGGCGGCGGCGCCGGTTCCTTCAGGCCGCGCCCGTCACCGTAGCGGTCATTCAGTGCCTTGAGGTCCTTCAGGACACGCTGGACAGCTTGGAAGCGCGGGTCATCCGGGGTCATGCCCTTGGCCCTCGCCTTGATTTTTCTGGCGGCCTTCCGGTAGTCAATCTTCTCGAACCCGGCCCAGCCATTCGCCGTCTTCTTCAGGCCCTGATGAATCAGTGCGCTCATCACCATTCCGGCGGCCTTCTTAACGTAATGGGCCGCGTCGGGCTGACCTCCGCCCCCGCCCTCGGCTCCGGCCGGCCGCTTCCCTGCGGCCTGCTTTTTGCGCGCGGCCATGCCCCGCCGCTCAAACTCGCGGACCTGGGCGGTTTTGCCACTTTTCGTCTTCCGGCGGTATCCCTTGACTCTCATTGAAACCTCACCGTTTGATGAAACTCAAGGCTGCGGCCGTTCCGGGTGCGTCTCCTGTGGCTTCGGATTCCCTTTTCTACGCTTCCGCCGCATGTCACACGGGCAAGCGTTGAAACCCGCCGGGCCTCTTTTTGCATCGCATCCATCAGTTCAATGAAAGGCCGGCACTTCCCGCGCGTCACCTCGGGCAGAATCGCAACGCCGTCTTCGTCCATGACTTCGCCGAAGAAATGGGCCATCTCCCGCTCGAATCGCTCAATCGCATCCCGCTCATGTTTGACGGCGTTCGCGCCCTTGTTCTCCTTGGCCCTCTCAATCTCGGCCTTGTTCATGGCACCGGCTTCGCCGAGCCCGAACATGCCCTGTTCGCGGGCCGCTTTGAAACGCGCCGCCTGGGCCTTGACCTCCCCAATCGTCATCTGCCGCGTCTGTATCATCTTCCAGAGTGCCTTTTGCTCTGGCGGGTCCAGCCGGGAGATGACGTAAAGTTTAGCGTCCAAGCCCCGGCCGATGACCTCCCGCGTGCCCGGGTCTTCGGAATGGAGCAGCTTGCGCGCGTGCTCTCTTATCTCCGGGTCGAGCTTGGTGTGGAGGGCAATGTAGTTTTCCAGGGCCGACCGCTTCCTCGCCGGGTCAAAACCCAAGCTCTCGGCGAGCTGGGTGATTTTCTCCGCGTCCGTGCCCTTGAAGGTGGAATACATCCGAAACATGCCGGCGGCGGTCTCGATTACGTCCATCTCCGTGCGCCCGTAGTTCTCCATGAATTGCAGCCGCACCCGCTCGTCTTCGTTGAGGTCGTCCCGGACGATGGCCTGCACCTCGCCCGGGCCGACGCCCTTGGCCTGCTTGCCCTTGTCCTGAAGGTATTTATGCGCCCGCCAGCGCCGCTCCCCGGCGATTATCTGGTACTTGCCCGGCTGACCGGGGACGCTCCGAACCACGATGGGATGGATGAGCCCTTCGGCGGCGATGCTCTCCGCCAAACTTTCGATGCCTTCCTTGTCAAAGGTTTTGCGCGGCTGGTCGGGGTCCGGGGCGATGTCGTTGACCTTGAGCGGCTGAACCCGGTCGCGTTCGAGAAGACCAAGCTGCGGCGTCGGCCTCTCCTCCGGCTTGTGCCGTTTCGTCGTGAGGAGATGCTGATGTACCGCGACGGACCGGCCGCGCGCGGTTCGCCTGACATGAGAGTGGCGGGTGGTTTTAGGCATGTTTGCCTATTCATCCTTTACGAATAGCACCTGTGGGCTTTTAGCCATAACCACGAACTGAACTGTTTCCTTGTCACTTCTTGCAAACCCCTCACCTGGTTCAATTTGGCTTTCACCGTTGATGGTTCGCAGCGTCCTTATTTCAAGCCCATCATCTCGGCTTTCTTTTTTTAGGTAAGCCCTTGCCTCCTCTGACGTATTAAAGACGGCGCAGGGTATCTTGGTCGTCAAGTGCCTTATTCCGGCCCCTATTACCGACCGTGTTTTTGACCGCCGCGTCTCCATCTGATGTTCGCGGACGTTCTCGACCTTACCACCCTTGGTCCGGCGGACATGGGCTTTACGCCTTACCTTCGCCACTTTGGGCCTCCTTCTTTCCCCGAATCCGGCGCCGGCTGCGCTCCATGTGCTGCCGCTCCCGCTCATTCGGGTTGATGTTGTGCTTCAGTTCCATCATTTCCTTGTACGTGCGGCCGGCCAGGTCGTGAGCCTTCAGGTAATCACGGCAAAGTTTGAGGGCCTTGACTTCGAGGGTTTCCAGCTCGGGCGGGAACTTCTCCTTGGCCTCTTCACCCTGGCCCCGCTCGTACTTCTTGCGCTTCGTGCGCGCCCGGGCGATGATGGAGGCGGCGAACGGGATGTCCAAACCGTCCAGGTCCTCGGGGTAGAACTTCTGGAACCCCTGGGCGAGCCTTTTCACGGCGGCATCGGCGAGGTCGTAGGTCTTCTCCATCTCGCCCTCAAGCTCGTCGTACTCGCGCTGGAGGTCCGGCATGAGTTCCTTCCCCATCGCCATCAGCTTCGCGTACTCGGCTTCGAGCGCGCGGCCCTCGGGGATGTCGCGGAGCTTGGCCGGGAAGTCCGGTCTGTCTTCGGCCTTGGCCTCTTTAAGTCCTTCTGGCATGGCTTACGCCCTTAAACATATCCGGGTCATCCGGGTTGAAAGTGCCCTCGTTCAAGGTTGACTTCACCTGCTCGGGCTCGAAGGCTATCCAAACTTTGTGGTCCTTCGTGCCGATGTTCCAACCGCCGGTGTGCGTGATGCCGTCGTAGCCTTTCGACTTGATGTAGTTCGTATAGAGATTTGCTCCACGGTCGCTGCTTCCCCAGTCGGACAGCATTCGGAAAAGCATCTGGCGGGTCAGGACACCGCTTTTACCGCCGGGCTTGAATTGCTTTAATGGAGTTTTCTCATGTTTCCCCGCCGCCGGGTTCCAGGTGCCTTCGTAGTATTTATTTAATATCTCCCATACCTTGCGAACCGTTTCCACATCAGAGAGTCCACCGCGGCCCTCACTTACGCCATATTTATTCATCATTTTATCGCGGCGGCCAGAACTAATCATCCATTTTTCAAACTCTTTTAGGCCCTTAGACGTAACATTATCCCAGAGGTGCTTCAGATAAAACTCATTGTAATCCTTTCCAGTCTCCAAGCCAGTTTTTAAGATTTCATCAATTTCCTTGTCATCCACAACTTCGTCAAGATTATAGGGATTGCGAATGTTAAGAAACACAGTATAAATAGCGCCTAAATATGGTTTTTGCCCCTCTGCAATAAAATAGTTTTCCATGTCTATTGCATCCCTTACCTTTTGGCTCGCTAACGCATATATCCTGTTTGTATTGCCAAACTCATCCATCCAACGGTCTTTTTTGGCATCGTTGGTGAAATCATTTATCCTAAGCTGAAGCCAATCCAAATCCTTTTTTTCTATTCTACCTTTCGCAAGCGCGCCTTCACCTCGCCTTTTTAGTTCTGCTGCTATTTCTTTTATCTTTTCTGCGTCACGCAAAGATTTTATTCTCGGTTTAGGTGTTCCAGATGAGTGCTTTATTTTTAAGTAATTCTCCGCGTAACCTTTAGCGACTTCAAAGTCGGACGTAAAATAGAGTCCTGGCCCAAAAAAGTTACCTGACTTGCCCTTCTCCGGGTCGAACCAAGTAAAGCCTTTCTTCTGTGGTGTCCCATGATAAACCACAGATGGCACGACAATCTCCCTCTGCTCCTTGGGTTTCCTCATTTCGTCAACGACATGAGATGCGCTTCGAGTCGCCGATTCCCAATCGCCGAACCAAGCCTTGAACGTACCAGAATGAATTATTTTATTTAATGCGCGCTGGGTCAAATTGCCTTTGACTGTAACTCGGCGCTGCAAGCGTTTTGTGGCGGCGTTAATTCTCTTAACATTCTTCTTTTTCCACTTTTCATCCTTTAGTCCTTGGGCAAATCCCTCCTGAACGTATTTAAGCACAAACTTACCCTGCCCCTGGTATTCACGTAACGTATTAACAAGCCTCTCACCTAGCAGCGTCTTGTAAACGAAAAGGTTCTTGGATTCTTGTGTTGTGAGATTGGCAGCAAAGGCACCGTACTTACCGCCTTTTGCCGCTATTTGCTTAAACCAATTCGAGAGATTATTCAGAACTTCTTGAAATGAATTGCCCTTCAATTCAAGGTCCGAGCCTTTTTCCTTTAGAATATCGAAATTATCTCTGGCTTCGTCCTGCCCCATCACCCAGTAATATGCCTTCATCGCATCGGCATAAGCGTATGGGTTCGGCGTGTTCCCGAAGATGTCCCGGCCGCGCGAAACTTTAACTACCGGCGCGGGTGCCTCAACCGGCGGGGCAACTTTTCTGGTCCGGCGAACATGGGCGGGCTTCCGTTGTGCCTTGACCTGGGCCTTGGCTTCCGTTGGGCGCCGTCTGCGACTGACCCCACGCCGTCTCTTGGGCTTCGGCGCCTCGGTCAAAAGAAGCTGGCTCGGGTTCTCCTCGGCCTCTTCGCCCAGCTTCGCGTGAAGGTCGTCCTTGCGCTCGTGCTCACGCACGATGGCCGTTCCGCCCTTCTTCGTTCTGCGCCTGTAGGTTCTAACGCGCGTCATGCGTTACCCAACCATCTCGTGCGTGGCCTGTTTCGTCTCAAGGCGCTGTCGAGCCATCACGGCCGATGGCGCCTTGGCGTGGAGTCTAATTACGTCCACATCATGCTTGACGTTTTTCCGGTAGGCGCGGTGCCACTTCTGAATCTCGTCGGATGCCGTCTGGCTCTCGTGGTAGAAGCAAACCGCCGTGGCCCCCTGCATGTTGAGCCCCGTTCCCATCATCGAGGTGGCGATGAGCACCCTGGCGCTTTTGTCCTTGTTGAACTTCTGCGCGAGCGTGCGCGTGGCCTTCGGCGTCTGGCCCCTTTTATTCGTCAAGATGTTGGCCTTGCCATAACCAAACCGCTCCTTCAGCATGTCCATGATGGGCTTCATGGTGTCGTAGTGGTCGGTGAAAATGATGATTTTCGGGTTCTGGCCCTTGGCCTCCCGCTCTTTGATGTGGGCTTCCCACTGGTCGCCGAGGGCCTGCGTTACGGCATTTTCCTTGGCCGGTGCCTTATAAAGTGCCGCACTGTTCGCGGCATCCCGGGCGAAAGCCCAGCCTGCCTTCTTTCTCGTGGACATGCCCGGGGCGTAGATGTCCTCGGACTTCCTGTAAAGTGCCTTCTGCTCGTCGGTCGGCTCGACCTCGACTTCCTTTTCCAGTTTCTGATAGCCTTCCAGTTTCTCCGGCCCCATCTTCTCGGTGTAAACCCGGTCGTCAATGTAGGCCCGCAAGGCGGCGGCGCTCTCCTCTCGCATGATGGAGCCCGAGGTCGGCGTCCTGCCGAACTGCGACATGAACTCACTTTTGTCCGGGAACTTGGCCGGGTCAAGGATGTTGAGGTGATACCACAGTTCGCTCAGGTCGTTCGGAACCGGCGTACCGGTCATTTCCAGCAGGTACTCCGGTTTCGCGGCCAAGTCGGCATACGCATCACTCATGGCCGACTTTTCGGCGCCGATACGCTGCTTGACCAAGTGGGCTTCGTCCAGGACGACGCATTTGAACCCTGCGGCGTCAATCTTATCCTTGTAGGGCGCGAGCTTGTCCCGTGAGGTGATGACGATTTGGTTGTTTTTATCGCCCCAGTCGAATCCCTTGGCCGAACCCTTCTCGCCCACGTAGGAGACATTGAGGTCACTGAACTTCCGCACCTCGTCCGCAAACTGCGCCTGGACGGATGCTGGCATGACGACCAAGGCGCGCTCAAACTTCTTCGTGCTGATTCCCTCGGCGATTGTCCCCAGCGCCGTCAGTGTTTTGCCAAGGCCGGCCTCAAAGTTTAGGAAGGCCCGCTTCTGTTTCAGGGCGAACCGGATGCCGGACTGCTGCTCCGGGAAGAGTTCGACCTTGCGAAGATTGCCGTTGTCGTCCTTGATGAAGTCCTTTATCCCGGCCGGCCTCCACCCCTCGACGTTCCGCTCGCCCTTCTTGATGGCCTGGACTTCAGGGTCAAGAGCACTCTGTGAACGGTAGCGGTAAACCTTGTCCCACTGTGCGCGCGGAATCTCGAACTCGCCCGAAACGGTGGTCGGGTCTTTTATGAGCACGTCATCCGGCTTGAGCCCGAGCATCCGCAGCTTCCGTTTCAGGTTTTCACGGCTGGCATACTGGATTACAACGCTCTCCGGGATTTTCTTGTTCGTGAGCGCCCAGTTGACGCTCGCCATCGCCTCCAGACTCCCCAAGGCGTTGCCCAAGATACGGATGCCCTTGTTTATCTGCCCGGCAGCGTAACCCGACCCCCGACGAGCCTCCGTCATCGCGGTCGGACCCTTGGACTGCCGCCTGAAATCTGCGGCAATTCTGGCGTACTCCTGTGCCTTCGAGAGCGCCTTTTTCGCCCTCACCTTGGCCTCACCCATTGCAAACTCCGTTAGGCCCTCCTGGGCCGTCTCAGAGCGTCCCTCGCGTTCCAGGTAATGAGCTGCGAATAGCGCGGAGTTCTGGAGCCCGAGAGCCCGGATGGAATCCTCGTCAAGTATCTGGCCGCCCGCGTACTTCGCGGTGATGGCATGGACACCCTCGGAGGCACCATTCATCATGTAGGACGCCAGCTTGCGTTGGGAACGGGTGTGAAGCGCGCCCTCGCCCTCGGATTCTGCAATCAGGGCGCGGTTGACGTTTACACTGGCTTCCTCCTCCGCTTCCTCCAAGGCGAGCTGCTGAACCTGCTCACGGGTGAGTTCGGTTGCCGGCACGTCCCAGGCCCCGATGCTGGTCCCCTCCATGACGTTCTCGGCTGACTTCTCCTCGCGGGTCTTCGCGGACTTCAGCCTCCGGCGCTCAAGCTCAAGCCTGTATAACTCCTCGGCCAGTTCCGGGTCTTTATCGAAGGTGTCCCGGAGCGCCTGACGCTTCTCCTCGTCCTCGGGGCTCAAGGCGGCGGCAATCCGGTCCTGGAGGTTTTTTGTGTCCCCGAAGATGTCCGCCGCCCTGTCCGTTCCCATCTTCTCGGCAAGCACGTCGCGGGCGGCCTCTACTGCCAGTTCCCGGTCCTTCCGCGCCTCTTTTCGGATGTCCTTGACCTTCTCATTTTCCTTTTGATTGGCATACGCCTCAACATCACGCTCGCCTTTGATGCCCTTCTCCTTAGCTTCCTTTTTCCATTGATTCTGAAGGGCCGCAGAGATTGAGATTTTTTCCGCCTCCGGCGCTTCCAGACCGCTCCGCTCGAAGACCTCCTTGGCCTTCTCCCGCAGGTTTTTCTCGGCTGTTTGGATATGCTGGACGTGCTCACCCATGCGAATGTCGAAGGCTTCGCGCTCCGCCGGGGTCATCTCCGCGAGCTTCTTTTTCCGTTCCTCGGCCTGTTGCTTGGCCTTGGTCTTCGCCGTCTCCCGGTACTCCTCCGGCGACTTAATCGAGGTCAACCGGAGGTGGTTGAGCTTGCCTCCGGCACCGCCGATGACCGAGTATGACCCGTCCTTGCGCTGCTTTATCAGGACGTGGACGCCTGTGGCGCTGGGGTCGCCGCCCGGGTGAACGGTAATCCACCGCTCGCCCTCTTCTGCCGTGACCGCCTTGAACGCCTTGCTTCGCAGTTCATCCCTGAGCGATGAGAAGAGCGCCTTCGTGAACCGGGCGTGCGAGGTGCCCTGGGCGTCCAAACTTTCGCAGATGGACTTCCAGATGGGCCGGGACGCCAGCACCGGATAGGTGAGGGCTCGGATTTCCTCCCCCTCGAACATCCAGAGCACCGTCGGCTCGGTCCGGCCTTTGATTTCCAACTCTGCGTAGAACTGAATCATCGGCTCATCCTCTGCTTATTTCGGTATTTTGCAATCGCTTCATTCCTTATTTTTAATTTCTCAGCATACTCTTTTAGTTCCGGGTAGTCGTTTAATACTCTATCTGGAACCGTTAATCCTCTGTTTAGAGCTTCCATTACTTGCTCTTTATGGCGAGAAAAACCGCCAGTAACTGTTACATTTGTCCTCGTTGTTCCGAATGCGTTTTCATACTCTTTTCGCGTCATCTGATAAGGTTCTTTATCTCCCGTATTTAGTTGATGCTCCCGGACACGTTCGATTTTACCGGTCTTGGTCCGGCGGACGTGAGACCGACGCCTCGTGGTTCCCATCTTAAACCCCTACGGTCTGCGGGCTCTCGGCCCCGCGTTCGGAATCCGGCGTTACGTCAATTCCAATCAGCCAACTCGGCTTGTTCGGGGATGCCATAATCTCGGCCTCGCTCATCGGCAGCCTCGGCCCGGGCGGCCCGTACATGGGGTTGTGTTTAATGAATACGTGCCGGCAGTGCGGGTGCCCAGGGCAACACGGCCACCACAGTTCATCCGCTTCTCTCATTCGGCCGCCCCGCTCCCGAGCCGAGAGGTAGCGCCCCACGTTCGTCTTGCCGACCCAGACGGCCCGCTCCGCGTAATGGTCGCCCTCGATGTGGTCGTCGGCCATCGCGTCGGTCACGACCCGGAAGACCTTGTGTTCGAGGTTCGCCGCGCACCAGCGGCAGGCGCCGGCGACTTGGGGGCATGTCACGTATCCGCCTTCACCGACCCGAAGAAGATACGCATTATTGCTATTCATGGCCGTTTCGGTGAGTGCGATGCGTCGCCAATCCCGCTGCAAGGCCCCGAAGTTGTGGTAAAGCTCCCGTTCCAGAAGGTTCGGCCCCCACTGATTCAATTCGGCCTGGTAGATAAGTTTTCGCATCCCCGCCCGGGCGTCCTCACTGATGCCAGTGATTTCGTCGGCGGCGAGGTCGGCCGCGACCTGGAGCCGACTGAAACTTTCCTTCCCATGCCAGGTGTCCTTTTTACGGATGATGCGAGCGAGTTCCTGAACGGTCTCGGGCCACGAGGTCGGCTTGCCGAAGTCCGGGACGGCACCCTTTTCCTCTCCCTCAGCCGCGCGGAACAGGCCGGAGATGTGCGCCCGGACGACCGCCGCCTCCGCGCTCCGCTTCGCCTTGCCGAAGTGGAAGGCGATGAGCTTTTCCAAACTTTCCAGGTAGGATTCGTCAATCGCCTTTTGCAGCCGCAGCGGTTCTCCGAGGAGCATCTGGCTCGCCTCCTCGAAGATGCGCTCCAGCCATCCGTTGACCTCGTTGTACCAAGTCTCCTCGCAGAATGAGATGAGCGGTTCGGGGTTCGGCAGCCAGATGTTGCTCTCGCGCTGGCCGGTCTCGCCGTCAAGGGCCTTCTGGAAAGCCTCCGCATCCAAAAGTTCGGCGGCCTCGACCAACGCGGCGCTCAACGCGGCGCGTTCAACCTCGGGCGGTGCTGTGATTTGGAGCTTCATTATTTGTTTGGGATGACGCCACAGTCGGGGATGTCTGTCCAACCCATCCAGCCAATTACGAGTCGGGCCATATAAGCGTTGAAAATTAGTTCTGCAAGAATGGCGGTCCGCTCGGCTGATGGGGGTTCAGCGAGTGTCCGCTTGTAAACGCCCCCCTTGAACGGGCAGAGGGGGGCCGCACATGAGTCTTTAAGGCCACTAAGACTTTGGAACCCACCAAATGCGGTAAAAAACTCGGCCCACGCTTGGTGCTTATTGAGTAGGGCGGCCATGATTGCGTGGTCATTGTTAATGGTTCGTAAGCGCGCAAAGGTTTCCATAGTCCCCCTCATCTGGTCAACTCCGGCCTCATTCAGCGACAAGTTGCGGCCACCCGCAGTCCCACCCTTTATCTTTTCCTGAAAACGTAGTTGGTGTTCCCTGACTTGCTCGACCTTCCCACCCTTCGTCCGGCGGACGTGGGCTTTACGCCGTGTGGTTCCCATCCTAATCCCTCCGTGGTTTGCGCCGGTATCCGTGGACCGCGACCGACTTCCCCTTTTCCGTCCGCCGGTGGTGTGCTTTCACCCGGCCAGTGGATGTCGGTTTAGCCTTGGCCGGGTGCCTCTTCTTCGCCGCCCTCGCATGACCGTCCTTGATTCTGGCCTTGTAACCATCCTGCCATTCCGGGTCGGCCCAGGCTTGGCGGCGTTTCTCCAGAAGTAGTGCGGCGTGTTTTTCGTAGTCGGAATCGGCCTCGACGATGTGGGCGGCTTTCAGCTTTTTGTAGAATCGCTTGTAAATGGCCTGCCAGTCATCGCCGTGGTCAATAAAATCAAACCTCGCAGAAATTATAATGTCCCCACGGCTAGGGAGCTTGCCCTTGCTTACATATTTGTTGTAATAATCAAGCAGGTGAGCCGCTTCGTGAGCAATTATCTCAATTCGATTTACGGCTGGGGCAAGCAGAGCAAGCCTTGAAACTTTGAGACGGTATCCCCATTTTCTTTCATCAAGGTTTGTAATTCCGCTCTCAACCCTCGCCCAATATGACCGAGCCCCGGTAGCATCAACGCCCAGGTCTTGCGGTTTAAGGCTCTTTCCCAGAAGTAGCTTAACTGCCGCGAACCACTCCCGCCGGAACTGGCGGATACTGATGGGTGATTCGAGCGGAACCTGGCGCTCCATGTGGAGGTAAGGCGTCCGCCCATCGTGCAGCATCGCCTCTAAAGAGGTCGCGCCGTATTCCTTGGCAATCGCGGCTTTCGAGTCGTCAGGCATGGGCTCCTAAAGTATGGACTCGCCGTTCTTGAATCCCTCGGGGAGAGCCCGTAGGATTTCCGGGTGCTTTCGACCAAGCTCACCAGAAAGCCAATGCCGCATGAACTGGCGAAGGATTGCCGGACCGCTTTCCCCTTTTAATTCCTTCGCCCATCGCGTGTTGGATTCGGATTTGTAGCTACGTTGGGCGTGGTCTTCAAGATATGCCCCCAATTCCTCTTGGAGCTTCTTCCCGAACTTGTCCCCTAAGCCCTTTTTTTGCAGATAAACCTCGACCTCGTGGAGAACACCATCGGCGCAGGCGTATGGAAGAACCATCGTCTCATCCTCGATGTTTCCGCGCGCTTTTGGGGTTGTCGGTCTTCCTGCCTGTTCCGGCTTTACCTTCCGCCCATGCTCGCGCACGCTGGAGACCTTACCCTTGGCCGTCCGGCGTGTGTGTGACCGTACTCGTCCCCGTGGCATTCTTATCCCCTTTCCGCCTCTTCGTAGGCGGTGGCAACAGTCGCTTGGGCCTCCGCTTTTGTTTTATAGGGTCTTGGGGTTATGCGCCGTTTCATGCCAGGTTGCCCCGTGCGCTCGTAAGCGTATCGCTTGGCCGCCTCTTCAATGTTCTCGTCAGTAATTAACTGTCCGTCGTAAAGGAAACGGGCCGTAAAAGGTACGGTCCCCCCCACGTACCATTTCCCGTTGTGTTCATCATAGGTGGTAGGGTAACGGGCGCTTAGTAAAGCGCCCACCGACTGACGGGCAGCGATGCCTTCATTTTTCTTTGGCCGCCCTCGCCTTGCGTGTTCCTTTACCTGCGAGACTTTCCCGCCGGACGTTCGACGACGGTGTGCCCTTACTCGTTCTTGAGGCATTGAACCCTCCTTTTGGCTCCCAAGGGTCGCCGGCTTCGCCTATGGCCCTTCCTTGGCCTCGACCTCGCCGATGGTAGGTGGTGAAACTTTATCTCTCAACGACTGCAACTGAAGCTCCGCCCGGAGTTCGGTCTGCCGGGCCTCGTTGGTCGCCATCTCGTCAAGGATGGTCGCCAGTTCGTTCGCGTGTTCGATGAGCTTGAGCGCGTACTTGTTCTGCCAGTCGCCGCGCTTCATGGCATCGGCGTATCCGTAAATCTCCGCGATGTAGTAGTCCCGCTCATCCCGGAGGGTCTTCATCCGTTCTGCTAGTCCTGCCAAGAGCATGTCAATTCTCGATTGCCGTACCGACCGGCGCCCACGGACTGTCATGGAATCCGCGACCAGAGCCTTCGCCACCTTGCTCCGCTGGTGCTCGGGCTTGACCGCGCCCGCCGCCCCGAGGCTGTTCATACAGATGGCGTAGGGGTCTGAACCCTCCCCCATCTTCCCATCGCGGATTTTCTTTTTCACGTCCACGACGCAGCGGTGGAACTTCTCCGTGTGGATACCCTTCCCCTTCGGCGGCGTGAAGCCCGCGTCCCGGTAGAGCTTTTTGATGGCAAGGCTCTTTTCGACCTCATCCTCTTCCGGTGAGCACCCACCGGCGCCCATTCCGGTTTTTGGGCCGGCTCCGCCAGGCCCCGTCTTATCTCTTAATGGCATCTCTTCCCCCTTATTGGGTAGAGTAAACCCGCATCGTGACCTCTTCGCCGTGGCCGCTCCAGGCGGGCATCACGACGTAGGCTTGCAGAATCCAGACGCCGGCCACATCAAGGTCGCTCGCTCCCGTGATGTAATGAATCTTGGTCGGCGCCCCGGTCTTTTTCGTCGCCGTCCAGGAACCGGTCACACCGTTCGGTTTCTGGTACAGAATCTTGGCCGAGGTGAGGCTGCTGACATCCGTACCACAATCCAAGATTATCTCGGTTTTCGTGTCTCCAACATGGACGCGCGCTGGCGTGGACATTAGGAGTTCTCCAAGTCAATCGCCGAGACCAGCTCAATGCTGGTCGTTATCGGCGATTCCAGTTCAATCGAAGTCGTTATCGGGCTGTCGAGTTCGACGACATCATGGATGGTCGTCATTTAATCACCATCCGGTAACGTGATTTCGTAAACTTTGAGAGTCCGGCCGCCTTCACCGACCGCCTTCTGGACCTGTACCGGTGGTTGTCCCGGCTGCCCTGGAGGTGCGCCGCCTTGGCCGGGCGGTAGAGCCAACTGTTGTCCCTGACCGGGTGGTAGTTGACCCTGCTCTGGTTGCTGCCCTTGGCCGCCGAGCGCCTGGGCCATCATGGAGTCGTACTCCTCGTCCCCGGTCGGAACGCCGGCACCCCCCATGCCGCCCTCTTCCTCCATGTTGGCCTGCATCCAAATCTGTTGCGAGCCTGCGTTGACCGGCGCGAACACCCACGATGGGTCGTATTCCTCTTCGGCCTCTTCCGGCAGTTCGGGGATAGGCGGCAGACCCATCGCCTTCCGTGACTCGTAGGGCAGGGATATCCCCGCCTGGAGAAGCATGGCCTGTATCTGCGCCTCTTTTTCCGTGTCCTGCGAGGTATGCCCGGTGAACTCGGCGATGTAATCCTTCCCCTTGGGGAACTTGTGGATTACCCGGGTAAGCCACTTCGCCAGGAACTCCAGCAGGCCACTCAGGCCCCGGTCCTTGCCCTCCTCGATGCGCGTCTGCTCATTCTGGCGCCCGAAGACCGATGCAGACCCCCCATACTGGACCG